>PDWJ01001460.1_pt1 | contig 29281 bp, 28 predicted proteins | sample 1430881 | NCBI WGS metagenome assembly PDWJ01 (sample SAMN01162460, study PRJNA174530) | Oral metagenome, whole genome shotgun sequencing project. | biome: Marine environment; feature: Marine mammal; material: Swab sample of the gingival sulcus; isolation source: swab sample of gingival sulcus...
TTTCATAGAAGTTACTGTTAAGTCAATTTTTACCAATAATGCAAAACGGGATAAGCACCTTCTGTCAGAGGACTTTTTCAGTGCAAACGATTATCCGAAAATCACCTTCAAATCAAGCAGCATCGAAAAGGTCTCTGATACCGGGTATAACCTGAACGGCACTATGACAATGAAAGGGGTGAGCAAAAAGATTACCATACCAGTAACCTTTTATGGTGTAAAAGATCATCCTTCTGGAAAAGGAACAAAAGTTGCCGGCCTATCAGGTAAATTCACTGTAGACCGTCTTGAATACAATGTTGGCGACGGAAGATTCGCGGACATGGGCATTGTCGACAAAAATGTTGAGGTTGAGGTTGAGTTGATGCTTCTTAATTAAAGCTCAAGAGAAGCGCTCATCATGTTGCTGTTCGAGATGCTGAAATCAGTGATATTGACAATAAGTATAAAACCGGCGGTGTTGGTATAGGCAACTGGGGTTATACTGGTTCAGATGTGGTGGACAACGTCGTGCTTAACCGTTTTAATATTCACGGCATTGTTGATATGACTGTAAATTTTGATCAGGATGGTCATGGTGTCACGGTTTCGGATAACTCGCAAAATATCTGGATCGTTAACAGCACCATGACAAGAAGATCTGGAGATGGTGTTCAAGTTGAGGCTCAACACATAAGAAGGGCCGACTCGATTCACCATGTTTATGTGGGTAATAATACAATATCAAACAACAAGCAAACTGGAATATAGATTAAACATGCCAGTGATGCCATTGTTTCGAGTAATCATAATATGATATGGAGCCCGAGCGATTCTTCCAGTGGTGCTTGCACCGGTTACCAGTATACGGGGCTGAAATTCTGGTTTATTCATAATAGAATTCATGACTGCCAGTAAGGTGTTGGTGTCGGTAATGCCGACCTTGGTGAGCAAGAGGATGTCTACTATGTGAATAGCACAATATATGATATACACTCGACCAATCCAACGAATCCGCATCTTACTGGTGGAATAATGATGCGAATGAACAGTGTTAATCAATATGTCATTGGCAATACGAGAGGAATTCGGGCACGATGTCTATTTAAAGCGAATCTCCGACAATACAGGTAAAAACCGACGTCAAAGCTCTAAGATCAGATATCCCCTCCCCGTCGTTTGCCGGTGATACCGAACAACTCAGGAGGCCTCAAATCAGCCGTTGTTCTCCTCCTCTAAAACAGCCGCGGTGTCTCCCCGGTGAACGGTGAGCTGCGGGAAGGGAATATCCCAGCCGTACTGGGTTGCCGCATCTACACACCAGCGCTGAATTGCCCGGCGCAGACGGTTGTAAATAGGAGCTGCACTACCCTTGAAATCAGCAATCACCACCAGATCGAGGGAAGAGGCCCCAGCGCTGGTGAACTCCACCCGTAGGTTGAGCATCTCGTCGCTGTACTCCTCGGCAGTAAACCTCTCCAGCAGGAACGCCTCAAGCTGTTTGAGAATAACACCTGTCGCTTCTTGTTGATGGCAGTAGCCGATGCCGAAAATTTCCTTGATGCGGAAGTTGCGCGACAGATTCACCGGCGCAAGAGAGAGAAAATCCGGGGTTTGATAGGTCTTGTGCGCGCCGCCACGCAGTACCAGCTCAACTCTTTCATGGGAGAGGTCAACCACTCCGCCACGGGTACCATCAGCAAGGATCACCCAGTCGTCTTTGCGGCAGGGGAACCACTGTTCATGTGCACCAAAGGGGCGCGATGTTTTGTCAAACAGGTCATAGATCATGACCTTGAAGGTCAGGTCGAGGTCAGGGTTAGTAAGGGTAGTGCGCAGATTGATATTTTCCACCAGCCACGGCACCCCGTAAAGGATGACCCGCTCTCCCTCCCGTACCGGGCCGGCGTTGAGCATCATCTGACTCTGTTTCCAGAATCTGGGCAGGGCGGTCTTGGTCATCCAGGCAAGACCAAGAAGGATAATGACGGCAAAGGAGAGTAGTACCCAGTCCTCCACCACATAAAAGACAATGATAAAGGAGAAAAGGGCGACAAGCACCGTTGCCACCTGAAAGCCCAGGTCAATAGCACGGATATGGAATGGCCGCCACGTTCTGTCGTGGCCCGGAACCATGCGGCGAACCACCCGATGAAGCAGGCCCATCAGCAGAATTACCAGGAGACAGGCCACCACCGCGATGGTAAGGTAGAGGCCGCGGGTATGGAGAAACCTCAGCAGCGAAGCCCTGCTTCTCTCCCAGAGACTCTGCTGATTGTTATCCATTTTTGCCAGCTCAATATTGGTGATGTCGAGGCCGCTGATCAACTGCTTCTCCAGACTCTCCCACTGGGGCTGAAGGGCTTCGATCTGCTCCTTCAGCACCTCCGCCTCTGTGGAGGCAAACAAGGCTTTGAGGTTGGCATTGGCCTCATGGGCGACGGGTAGCAACTCCTGATATCTTGACTGCTTGTCGAGAAGGGCTGCCTTACGCCTGGCTTCGACGGTGAGCTGTTTGAGCTCCATGATCCCCGGCTTGACCAGATCAAAGAGTTCCTGTTTCCAGTTAAACGCCCCCTCTTCCTCTTGGGCGTTGAAAATCGACGTATCCACACCAGTGGCCATCTTCTCAAAATCGCTTTCAGCCGCCTGCAGTGACTTCTGCAACTCCACCAGCTCCTCCTGCAATGCTGCCTTTGTATCGGAAGAATTGGTCTGCTCCATCTGACGGTTCTTGCTGGCAATCTGTTTCTCTATCATCTGCCGCAACTGATGGATAGAGAGAAGCATCTGTTCCTCCTTGTTGCGGGCGAGCTCCTGCTCTTCAGTTTTTTTTGTGCTGGTGGTAAGCGATGGGGATTGTGTAGACGCGGATTTTTCCGCTACCGCAGGGGGAGCAAGGAGTGCGGCCAGAAAAAAGAAAAACGCGGCAATGGTTGTGTATCTGTACATGGGACGTGTCCTGTTGGCTCTCAGTTAACATTGTTTAAACAGCATGGTAAACATTCCCGCTGATCCCCTCGAGGGCCACAGAGCCTCTTTTCAATAACGCCACTGAGCTGCACACGTTTTGGCTGGGATACAGGGGAACACCTTTGCCAGGCCAGTGTAACACCTTTTTTGCAGATGAAGAAAAAAAATTCTCAGGAACCTGCCTGGAGGTATCCCTTGCTTTTCTGCTGGCGTTATCGCCAGCAACCGTGGCGAGGCAGAAAGGAGAAGATACCCCCTGGTGGGACATCTGTTCCGTTTGGCTGATAGATCTCGGGGGGAAAACTCACCGAGACAGGCGAGCAGTTCTCTGACGCAGAGAACACAGGCGTTGTATCACATCAAGGGTGGGGCAGATTCGGAAGACAACAGCAGCACCTGGTGCTGGAGGTTTCAAGCATGGCAGGCCTGGTTACAGGGATGGTATTCTCGACGACAACAAGCAGGAAAAACAGCTTGACCGAAAACCAGAACCTGCCTCAGAAATGTCTGTATAAAACGGCGGAAAAGGCAGCAGGAGTTACCTACCAGTGAGCATCAGCGTTAGCACTGTCAGTGTATACCACGTCACCGCGCTTAAACTGTGCCACAGCCTCGGCCACCGTGCCGCTGACATCGTTAACCACCTTGATACCTGCGGCCTGAATGGTCTGAAACGCCTTGGGCCCACAGTATCCGGTCATCAGGACCTCCGCACCCCGGTCAGCAACCATGGTGGCCGCCTGGATACCAGCACCTTTAAAAGCGTTGGCATTGGACGCATTGTCCAGCACTTCAAACTCCTTGGTTTCCGGGTCCACCACCAGGATATAGGCAGCCCGGCCAAAACGCGGATCAACCGCAGATTCCAGGGTTTGTCCCTGGCTGGTTACAGCTACTTTCATGATAATATCTCCTGATATCCGTGCCGTATGGCCGCAACAGCCACGGCACGGATGTTTTTTTACTGGAGTGCTCTGTTCTTAACGGCCACCGCCACCACACACGTCATTGTCGCTGATCTTCGGAATCCTGCCGGCAAGCATCTCCTCGACCACCGGTCTGATCCGACGTTCGGTGGCGTTATGGTAGACCTCAATACCCACCTGCCTGAACCCCATCAACGGTCGCATCCCGATCCCACCGACAATAAGCGCATTGACCTGGTGCTGGGCAAGCAGATTTACCGGCACCATACACCCGCCCTGCACATGCTCGCCGTTGGCAACAGTATGGACCTCCTTGATCTCACCATCTTCACAGTCCACAAGCGTGAAGACATCACAGTGACCAAAATGACCGGCCCGAACCCCGTCGAGACCGCCCTCTCCCTCGGAGGGAATTGCAATTCGCATTGTACTCATATCTTTCCTTTTTGCTGGTTATTGAAGAATCGCCTTCAAATCAACGATCCTCGTATCGTTCATTGCAGGCGAGTTAATAATGTTCTTCCATAGTTCACGAATAATCCCCTGAACAGGAGCGTTACCAGGGTATTCAAGGACATTTTTCCCCTGAACCATTGCCTGGGTAAACACCGGATCAAAGGGAATCCGCCCCACCACCTCCAGATTTCGCCGGGTGGCAACATCTTCGATGGTTGCACTCATCTCTGGATTGAGATCGTACTTGTTTATCAGGACCATCCCCGGCAGCTTGAAGTGAGCGGCCAGATCGGCAACTCTCTCCATATCGTGACATCCTGAAACAGTAGGTTCGACAACGATGACAAGCGCCGTCGCCCCGGTGATAGAGGCAATCACCGGACAGCCGATGCCCGGTGGGCCATCGGTAAGGATAACATCCAGCCCCTGCTCTTCGGCAAGCTCCCGAGCAGCTTTACGAATGACACTCACCAACCGGCCAGAGTTCTCTTCAGCGATACCGAGTCGGGCATGCACCATGGGGCCGAACCGGGTTGTCGAGGTGAACCACTCCCCACACTTCTGCACAGGAAAATCAATGGCCTGCTCCGGACAGAGATCGACACAGACGCCGCATCCCTCGCAATCAAGAGGATCAACGATAAAGGTCTCGGAAATTGCCTCGAACCTGCACAGCTCCAGACATCTCCCACAGCCGATACACCGTTTCGCATCGATTGCCGCGATAGCCCCCCCCATAAAGGCGTTGCTCACCTTCACCTCAGGATCCATCAGCAGATGCAGATCAGCGGCGTCCACATCGGCATCACAGAGCAGGGCATTTTCTGCCAGAGAGGCAAAGGCTGCGGTGAGGCTGGTCTTACCTGTCCCGCCCTTACCGCTGACAATAACCAGTTCCTTCATGCTGTACCTCCCTGCTCGTGCACCAACTGTTCAATCCTGCCATACATGGTCCTGAAACGCCCAGACCATTCAGGCAACGCTTTCACCATCAGTTGACCACGGGAGTAGCACTCGGCAATCCGCCGATCAAAGGGAATCTCCATGAGGATAGGCAGGCCGCTTGTCTCGGCATAGGCATGGGTCCGGTCATCCCCCATACCAGCGCGGTTGATCACCAGCCCACAGGGAATACCCAGGAGCTTCACCGCTTCATGGGCGAGGACAAGATCATGGAGCCCAAAGGGTGTGGGCTCGGTCACCAGAACCACAAAGTCTGTGCCTTTCATGGCAGAGATCACCGGACAGCTGGTGCCAGGCGGTGCGTCAATGATGGTAAGTGGCCGCTTGCCGGCCTGTGCCCGCACCGCCTTGATCAACGGTGGACTCATGGCTTCTCCCACCCGCAGCCGGCCACTAACGGCCGTTAACGCTCCCCGACGACCAAACTCGACGATCCCGAGATTTCTGGACTGTTCGGTTATCGCTGCCTCGGGACAGACTTCCATACAGCCACCGCAACCATGACAGAGCTCCGGAAACACCAGTACTTTCTGGCCCACCACCGTGATAGCGTTGAACCGGCAGATGGCAGAACATTTCCGGCATCCCGTACACTGTTGTTCATCCACCAGCGGTACCGGCGTGGAAACCGTTTCACAGCCAGTTATTTCCGGTTTGAGAAACAGATGGGCATTGGGCTCTTCGACATCGCAGTCAAGGAGCTCGACGGTCTCGGTATCAAAACTGCAGGCAAGATTGGTGGCAATCGTGGTCTTGCCGGTACCTCCCTTGCCGCTGGCAACACTGATAATCATGGCGTCACCTTGTGGGTGCCAGTTTCACCGAGCATGCGTGTAATCCTGCGGCAGTTCTCCAGGAGTTGCTGCCCGTCTTGTCGTGCCGGCTGCGGTGGCAGCTGCATAAACACTCCATACCCTTCGGTAACTTCGTGAAAATCGTCAGCAGCAAGCTCACTGACCAAGGCACAGTTGAGAAACGGATTGTGCCGAACCAACTGTGCAATGAAGGCGAGACCACTTACTTCGCCTAGCTGTTCATCGACGACCGCGACGTCTACCGGCCTTGCAGCAAGGACCTGCAGGGCGTCGCTGGCAGAACTGACCGTAAGCACCTCGACATCGTCATGTTCTCGCAGGAAGGTCTCCAACGATTGAAAACGTTCTTTCTCGACACACACAAGTATAAAAAACACGCTCTCCTCCAGGTGTCTGGCTTAGTTCTTTTTCTGTTGCCCTGCATTTTCCAGGGCCCACCTTGTCCCACTGACCGAAGAGACAGGGCCATCAATCAAAGTTGCCGATCCGCTGACCACCGGGATCAGCTCATGGCCTTGCCGTATCCGGCCGCAACAACAGATGGACTTACCGCAGCCAGGCATCCTCATGGTGCCCCAGGCAGGATCGCGGCCACAACATCTCTTGAGCACCTCATCGACCTTGCCGGCGATGAACGATACCAGCTGCACTCCAGAGGCCTCAATCCTGCTGGCGGGAAACTCCGAGACAGCACCGCAGATCAGGGTCTGCACCCTCCGGCTTCTGAGGATGTAGAGCAGGCCCTCAATATCTTCAGGATCAAAGGCCAGCAGCCCCTGCCTGTTGATACCCGAGGCACTGACGTCTGCCACCAGCAGCGTTTTCGCGGCATCAAATACCGGTGAAATCCGGTCTTCCCATACTGTCACAGCTATCTGCATCCTGATCGCTCCTTGCTTTTCCAGAATAAAGCAAGACTCAGACCAAAAAACAAAAACATCCAATATAAAAAAATCTTTATTATTTTCAGGAAGTTCCAGTCAAGCTAAAAAAAAGACGCCGCTGCGTCGCCGGCAAAAGGCGCACTATTGCGACTCTGTGCGACGGTAGAGCGTCGCACAGAGTCGCTCTACCTGGAACTATGGCCGTGGAGAGGTCTGTGAGCGGCCATCATCGGCCGGAAGTTCAAGCCCAAGCTTTTTCACTTTGCGAAAAAAAGTACTTTTGTGCATACCCAGTTCCTGGGCGGCCAGGGTGCGGTTATTGTTGTTACGCGCCAGTGCATTAAAGATCTGCATGGCCTCTGTGTTTTCCACAGCGGTGCTCATGCGTGCGTCTCCGCCACTATCGCGGCCTGGACCTTGCTTGCCCTGTACATGGGCGGGGAGATGCTCCGGCCTGATATCACCATGACCGCAGAGAATGAAGGTGTGCTCGATGATGTTTTCGAGCTCGCGGATGTTACCCGGGAAAGGGTAGTGCATAAGCAGGGTCAATGTCTGGGAATCAACCCCCTGGACAGCCTTGCCCTGAAGGCTGTTCAAGCGGTCGATAAAATGCTCAATCAACAGGGGGATGTCCTCACGTCGCTCACTCAGACGGGGCAGCTGCAACCGGACGATGTTGATCCGGAAAAAAAGATCCTTGCGAAAGCCACCTTTCTCCACCTCAGCCTCGAGGTCACGGTTGGTGGCGGCGATGATACGAACGTCAGCAGGCTCGGGCCTGACGCTGCCCAGCGGTGTAAATTCACGCTCTTCAAGCACTCGCAGCAACTTGACCTGAAAGGCCTGGCTGGTCTCACCGATCTCATCAAGAAAAAGGGTACCACCAGTACCGGCAGCAAAGAGGCCGGCTTTATCGCGGTCAGCACCGGTAAACGCTCCGGCACGGTAGCCGAACAGCTCCGATTCAAGCAGGGTGTCGGGCAGCGCCCCGCAGTTGATCGCCACAAAGGGCCGATCACGGCGCGGAGAAAGAGAGTGCAGGGCCCGGGCCAGCATCTCCTTGCCCGTACCGGTCTCCCCTTCGATGAGCACTGTCGCCTCACTCGCAGCCACCTTGGGGAGCAGGGCAAAGATCTTCTCCATGGCAGGACTACGGCTGACCATATCGTCATGGCGAAAGCCACCTTTCAGCTCTCGACGCAGCTCTTCCACCAGGGTATTGTCGCGAAACGTCTCCACTCCGCCAAGAATCTTGCCACCACTATCCTTCAACAGTGAGGTTGACGCTGTAATGGGAATCCGCTGGCGGCCGGCGTTGATGATATAGGTAGAAGAAGAGACAAAGGAGCGCCCTTCCTTCATGGTCTTTTTCAGAGCACAGTCACCCTCACACATATTGGCGCGGAAAACCTCCCAGCAATAACGGCCGATGGCCTCTTCCCTGGGAATACCGGTGATCTCCTCGGCAGCACGATTAAAGCTGGTGATCCGCCATTCGTGGTTGACGGTGAAGACCCCGTCAGAGATGGACTCAAGGATAATCTCGGTGGCGTCTGTGCTGTGGGTAAAGGTATCGTTGGTTTCCATGGTGCTCCAGGAAGTGCATTCTTGTAAAAATGTTAGCCCGGAAGGAGCACCTGTCAAGGGCGGTATGCGGCAAACCGCGCCAGTATGTCTGCCATCTCCCGGTCATCCAGGAGCTGCGGTTCACCCACCTGTAAGATACGGCAGTAGGTTCTGGCCAGGTTTTCCACCTCCATGGCCAGGGCAAAGACGGCCTCGAGATCAGCAGCGTAACAGACCATGCCGTGATGGGCAAGCAGACAGGCACGCCGTCCATCAAGGGCCTTCACGGTGAGCTCGGCCAACGCACTGCTGCCAAAGGGGGCATAGTCGGTACAGGGGATCGAGCTACCGCCGGCCACGGCAACCATGTAGTGAAAGGCGGGAATACTGCGTTGTAGACAGGCCAGCACCGTACACCAGGGGGCATGGGCATGCAGCACTGCTCCGGCCTCATTGAACCGCTTATACAGGGCAGCATGGAGCTGCCACTCTGAAGAGGGGCGAAGGCGACCCGCAAAGGAACCATCATCGTCCACCCGCACCATATCCTCAGGCTGGCACCGTTCATAGGGTAGTGCCGAGGGGGTGATAAAGAAGGCTGTACCGGTGTTGGCCCGGACGCTGACATTGCCTGACGTTCCCTGATTGAGCCCCTGGCTGTTCATGGCCCTGGCCGTTGCCAGCAGCTGTTGTTGCAGGATTTCCCCGCTGCTCATGGCTGCCGTTCTGGGTAGAGACTGGCAAGACCGGCCCGGCTTGCCGGGCAGATTCCCCGTTCGGTGATCAGAGCGGTGACCAGCCGGGCCGGGGTAACATCAAAGGCGGGATTGAGTGCAGGGGTAGCCTGCGGGGCGATGCGAATCCGAGCAACAGCGCCGGAAGCATCCAGGCCCTGCACGAACAGCACCTCGTCCTGTTCGCGCTCCTCAATGGGAATGTCCGCACCAGAAGGCATGGTCCAGTCAATGGTCGAAGCTGGCAGCGCCACATAGAAAGGGATATTGTTGTCACGGGCGGCCAGCGCTTTCAGGTAGGTGCCGATCTTATTGCAGACATCGCCATTGGCTGCGGTCCGGTCTGTACCAACAATGCACAGGTCAACCTGTTGCCGCCTCATAAGATGGCCGCCGCTGTTGTCGGCGAGCAGATGGTGGCTGATGCCTGCGGCTCCCAGCTCCCAGGCGGTCAGGTGCGCGCCCTGATTACGTGGCCGGGTCTCATCGACGAGGACATGCACCGGGATACCGGCAGCTGCAGCCTTATACACCGGTGCCAGCGCTGTGCCCCAGTCGACGGCGGCGAGCCAGCCTGCGTTGCAGTGGGTAAGGATCTGTACAGGGCCGCTCTGCCCCTTTTGTTGCCAGGCGTCACGAATCAGCGCCATCCCGTGTACCCCAAGGGCCTCACAGGTTCGCACATCCTCCTCACAGATGGCAGCGGCCTCACGATAAGCAACATCGACCCGCTCGTCTTCGGGGACATCACGTAAGACAGTCATCATGCGCTCAACGGCCCAGCGCAGGTTAACGGCGGTGGGCCGGCAGGCAAGGATGGTGGCGGCGATCGCCGCCATCTGTTGTGTCTCCGCTCCCTCAAGGAGCCCGAGGCAGATCCCGTAGGCGGCAGTTGCCCCTATGAGTGGGGCACCACGGACCTGCATGTCACGAATTGCCCGAACAGCATCTGCTAGGCAGGAAAGGCGGCAGACAGTAAACTCATGGGGCAGACGTGTCTGATCAATAATCTCGACCTGCCGGCCATCGTCTGCCAACCAGATTGTCCGCCGGTGGATACCGTCAACGAGCATGAGCCCTGCCACCGTCTAACGGCGCCTTCCTCACAGATTCAATTGCCGGTTTCCACCAGTTCAGGCGTCCAGTAAATCGCACCTTTTCCCTCAGCCTCGCGCCAGAACCCCTCGCCGTCCCACTCCCTGATCTGGCCGACAAAGCCATCATGCATGACCTTAAGGGTGACCTTGTCGATCTTCTTCAGCACCGAAGAGTCAAATTGACGTATCCCCTGGACCGGCGTCTGCCCCAGATAAACCCACTCATTGACGCAGGGCACCTCTTCGTCGTCACCGGTGACCTGCATGAGCAGATAAGAACCTTCAGGCTCGGCATTGATCTTGTAAGGAACAGAGACCATACTGCTGCACCCACCCAGCAGCAACAGGGCAGCGCATCCCGCAGCCAACGCTACGGTTTTTACCAAAAAATGTTCTGATGTTAGCATGTTATTTCTTCCTTTCCCTGAGTTCGACGGTGACCGGCTGGGGGTTTGTCATGGCAGCTTCGCGGCTCTTATGACGGGTATTTACCCAAACAGACGTGATCTCTTCACGGTATCCCTTCTTGCGCATCTGAAGCGTCACATACTCTGGTCTGCCTTGCTCCCCCTCCCAGACCACCTTGACAGGAGTCCGGCCCTTATGGGTATCATCCTTGAGGTCTATCACCTCGGCACCGGGTGGATCAGTGACCACCTCGATGGCACCATAGGTTTTTTTCCTGGCGCAACCAACCTGGGTCGCGAGAACGCAGGCCAGGAACAGACCGATTCCTCCTTTGACGATAGTCGTGCACACACGCATCATTCACCTCATTTTTTTCCCGTAATTTAGGCTGTGACAATCATGCAACGACTCTACCTAATTGATATCTTCCGGGCAAGTTAAAATATCGAAAGCAGAGCCTTTTCAGGTTACTGTCGGTATCGCTTGCCCCTGATATTACGACAATCATCATACTTTTCCTGATGTTTTCTGGCTACGTATCTCTCTCTTTGCTATTATATAAAGAGTTTCATTAGGTTAGCAGCGCCATTACCATAGGTGACAGCAGCACCTTCTATCTTTTGTGCCCGCAACACTTCGAGCAACCTCCCCGGTATGCCCCAGATGCTAGCGCATCTGATCGATGCCTGCCATGGGCTTCAATGCCAACGTACTCCAGCTCGTCAATTGCTTTACTACACTGTGCTCAACCTTGGACGAATTATCTTTTTTCTTTGACCTTTTCTCATATTTTTTTATGATATCAATAAGTGACGTTATATTTTTTTGCCAGATCTAATTATATTAAAGGTCATATCGTTGCCATAATGTCTCTCTGGCCTACCTTGCGGTAGTCTATGCAAAGAAACTCCTTGCGCTGATGAGGACTCTCCCCCTTACTCCTGTTCCCCAGGCATGAAACCACGTATCTTTATCGTCGACGAACCCAACCACTGCCATAGCCTTGAGGTGGTTTTTACGGCACAGGGATATGACGTCGATCTTGCGTACAACGGCTACGCAGCGCTCTTCCAGCTCAAACAGCTGCAGTATGACGCTATTGTTATCGACATGGGGCTCCCCGACATTGCCGGCAACGAGCTCACCACCCATGTCAGCAAACACTGCCCTGGCACGGCGATTATCATCCTGATCGGTAACGCCAGCCTAGAAACCGCTGTAGAAGCACTGCACTGTGACGTCTATGACTACCTGCGCAAACCTTGTGATCCAGACGTTGTTCTACGTACGGTTGCCCGGGGCATTGAACATCACCGTCTCAAGCAGGAACTAGCGAACAGTGAAAAAAGATTTCGTCAGCTTTTTCAGGCAACCTGGGAAGGCTTGCTCATTTACGACCATGGAAAGTTGCTGGAAGCCAATAATCAGATCTGTGAAATGTTTGGCTACAGCATTGAGGAGCTCGGCGACGGGCCCATTTTTGACCTGCTCCTTGACCGGGAAAGCCTCAGATTACTGCACATGCAGCCTGGTAATGACACCATCGGTCCCTTTGAAGGGCAGGGACGAAAAAAAGATGGTACCTTTTTCCCGGTGGAACTTCGGATCAGGCATATAGACTATGCTGATCGCCAGGTACAGGTGGCAGCAATCCGTGATGTCTCTGTTGGCAAAAAAGCGCTTGAGCAGCAGGCCAAACTCCGGGAAAAGCTGATGGAGGCCAAGCGTACCGAAGCTCTGGGAGTAATGGCCAGCTCTGTAGCACACGATCTCAACAACATCATGGCAGCACTGATCGCCTTCCCCGACCTGTTGCTCTTGGATACAGACAGCGACTTCAACCATCGGGAAGAACTGGAGATGATCCGCGATGCCGGCAAACGTGCTGCCGCCGTAGTCAACGATCTCCTCACCGTAACCCGCTGCGCCAACTGCAAAAAAGAGCCACATAACCTGAACCAGCTCATTACATCCTACTGGAATTCTCTAGAGTTTAAGGAGGTAACAAAACGATTTCCCGGTGTCGATGTTGCCACCTCTCTGGACGGTACACTTAAAAACACCAAATGCTCAGCAGTGCATCTCCTCAAGGTCATTATCAACCTGGTGAACAATGCTGCCGAAGCCCTTGCCGGCACGGGCAAGATATCCCTCGCCACCCGCAATCAGTCGGTCACCACTGCCATCCACGGGTACGAAACAGTCGAACCTGGTGAATACGTGATCCTCTCAGTTTCTGACAACGGCCCGGGTATCCCGGAGCACGACCTGCAACAGATCTTCACTCCCTTTTATTCGAAAAAAAACATGGGGCGCAGCGGCACGGGCCTAGGACTTGCGGTCGTCTGGAACACCATCCATGCACATCAGGGCTTTATCGATATCGAGACGGGAAAAAACGGCTCAAGTTTTCATCTCTACCTGCCAGCAACCCCAGAACAAGTAACAAGCAGCAAGCCAGAGCTTCTTTCCGTACATCCGTATATGGGCAACGGACAATCTGTCCTCGTTGTCGATGACCAGGAGAACCAGCGGGAAATTGCCAAACGACTGCTCTCCAAGCTGGGCTATTTACCCCATACCGTGAAAAGTGGTGAAGAGGCTATCACCTTTATCAGCACCCAAAGTGTTGCTCTGGTTGTTCTTGATATGATCATGGATGCGGGAATCAACGGCTGCGAAACCTATGAACAGCTCATCAGGGTCAAACCAGGGCTCCCAGCTATTATCACCAGCGGCTATTCGGACACCGAACACATTGAAAAGGCAAAAAAACTCGGAATTCGACAGTTTATCACCAAGCCATACAGCCTCAAGGAACTCGGCCAAGCCGTTAAGCTTGAAATCCACTGAGAAATCCTCTACTGTTGGTCTGCACCTGACGAGCAATCTCGAAAAACCCGCACTGTTCCCCATGTCAAGGTCTTTTGCAGGGAACCTGCCGAAACAACCCTTTTAAGCGTATATCCCATGAATATCATTATTTCCGTTGCTGTCTTCTTTGCTAAGCTCTGCAAATGGATATGGAAATTTCTGAGCACCGGCGTCTCCGTCTTTGTCAACCTGATTTTCCTGAGCTGTCTGGCACTGGTCCTGTTTGCCCTCTTTCATCAGCCACAGGTGAAGATCCCTGAAAATTCCGCCCTTGTTCTCGCCCCTACGGGCAAAATCGTGGAACAGCCCACCCTGGTCACCCCGACTAATCGCCTGGTGAACCGGCTGACCGGTGGAGGCTCTATCCACGAAGAAACCCTGCTCCAGGATATCATTGATGCCGTTGACACCGCGGCCTATGACCCAAGAATCAAGGTGATGGTTCTGGCAACCGACCACCTGCACGCCATCCGGCTCGACCAGATCAAAGCCGTGGGCGAGGCCCTGGAAAGATTCAAACAGGCAGACAAGGTGATCATTGCCAGGGGCAACAACTTCAACCAGACCCAGTACTATCTCGCCTCCTGGGCTGACGAGGTTTACCTTGATCCCATGGGCGGCGTTGATCTGCACGGCTTTGGTATCTACCAGATCTACATGCGGGACATGCTCGAAAAACTTGCCATCGACGTCAACGTCTTCAGGGCCGGTGCCTACAAGTCGGCCATGGAACCCTTTACCCGCAACGACATGTCAGCGGCCGCCAAAGAGGCCAACTTCTACTGGTTGAACAATATCTGGAAGGAGGTCAGTGAAGAAATGGCAACACACCGTGGACTCAGCCCGGATTTTCTCACAAACGCCATCAACAATCTCGATGAACGCCTCACAGCTGCCCAAGGTGATCACGCCAGAATGGCTCTGGGTATGGGACTGATCGACGGCATCAAGAGTCTCCATGAATTCGAGACATACCTGGCGGGCATAGTCGGTGATGATGCCCGGCGGGGTTTTCGTCAGATAAGTTTTCAGCAATACCTCACAAAAGGTACCCCTACTCCTTCTTTCTTCGCAGAAAAAGATGATGACACAGCCCAGCACATCGGGATACTGGTGGCTGAAGGTGTCATTGTCAGCGGTCAGGGGACTGTCTCTCAGATCGGTGACGAGAGCCTGATGCGCCAGCTCCGCAATATCCGGAAAAGCGACCGGATTGGCGCCCTTGTCCTTCGCCTCAACTCTGGAGGAGGCAGCGCCTTTGCGTCGGAACAGATCCGCAGAGAACTTCTCGAGATAAAAAAAGCGGGGAAACCCGTTGTGGTGTCCATGGGTGGAGTTGCCGCTTCCGGCGGCTACTGGATCTCAACCGCTGCCGATCGTATCGTTGCTTCTCCGGTGACCCTGACAGGCTCCATCGGGGTCTTTGGAGCCCTGCCAACCTTTGAAGAGACCCTGAAACGACTGGGAGTCCACGGCGACGGTATCACAACAACGACAATGGCTGACAAGGGCAATCCCTTTCGGGCCATGTCTCCTGCTGAGCAGCGGATCTTTCAACTGTCAGTGGACAGAATTTATCAACAGTTCATCGACACGGTGGCCGAGAGCCGCAGTCTGAGCGTCAGTGCCGTAGAAAAGATCGCCCAGGGGCGCATCTGGGATGGTCGCTCTGCTCTGGAAAACGGTCTTGTTGATCAACTGGGGACGCTGAACACCGCTGTTGAGCTGGCCGCAGACCTCGCCGCCCTGGATCCGGAAGATACCCAGTATCTCCATACCAAGCAATCGCCATTCAGTGGCCTGCTGGCACAGATGAAAGCACAGATACTGACCCGGCTTTTCCCGACAACCACGCCGACAGGCCTGCACGCCGTACTCAAAGAGCTACCGGTCATGCCGCTGCTGTCCGGTGACCCTGCGCACATCTATGCCCACAGCCTGCTGCCGGAGACGGTACTCATGCGTTGACAGAGGGCCAGCCCCTTGCAAGAGTCTCCCGGCTAGCAGGGGCCTTACTCGATACCCTGACGAGACGTTTCACTTCAAAAAAACAGCAAGCCAACGTGCCTGAATTTCTTATCATCCTTTGGACCCAGCTGATCTTCCCCCTGATCCGCCTCCTTCTTTTCATCTGTGCCGGCCTGCTGGTGGCAAACTTCATTGAAGCCCTGGGTTGGACCCGAAAGACCTCAATCATAGCCCGTCCCCTCACCCGGATCGCGCACCTGAGTCCACAAACCGGAGCAAGCTTCTCCATGGCCTTTTTCTCTGGGGTCAGTGCCAACACCATGCTGGCCGAAGCCTACGATCAAAAGATCATCAGCCGCAGGGAACTGGTACTGGCTAATCTGTTCAACAGCCTACCCACCTACTTCCTCCATCTTCCCACGACCTTTTTTATGATGGCGCCGCTGATTAAGGGTGCGGCAGTCATCTATATTTGCCTTACCTTTGGTGCTGCGGTGCTACGGACATGCTGCATTACCGTGCTCAGTCATTTTCTTCTGCCACCCGCTCAACCCGGAGAGATCACCCAACCTCCGACGACAACACCATTTGCCGACGCCTGGACAAAAACCTGGAAACGATTTACGCGCCGTATCCGCAAGATTATCCGCTTCACCATCCCCATCTACACCCTTTTTTTCCTCCTCAACCGTCTGGATTTCTTTACGCTGCTCGAACAGTTGATGACCGATCACCTCAGTATCCTTTCCTGGCTTTCCCCCCAGGCCATGTCGATCATCACCCTGCATGTGGTGGCTGAATTTTCCGCCGGGCTGGCTGCGGCAGGAGCCCTGCTCGCTGACGGGACCATGAGTCAGCGTGAGGTCATTCTCGCGCTCCTGGTAGGAAACATCCTCTCCTCTCCTGTCCGGGCTATCCGTCATCAGTTCCCCTACTATGCCGGTATCTTCAAACCGGCCCTGGCAACCCGCCTGATTTTCTTCAGCCAGTCGTTTCGGACCGCAGGCATCTGTGTGGTTGCAGTGCTCTATGTCCTCTTTGGCAGCTCATCTTGACCCGGCCCGCTCAACTATCTGGTAATTGCCGGTCATCAGTGCTCTCTTGCGGCAACAGGGGCTCTGCCTGCCGGGATTCGTGCTGTTTTTCGACGATGTCAACGTCCAGCCCAAGGACCTCGGCCTCATGGACAGCAGCGTCTGATTTTGCCTGTTCGGCCGCAACCTTGCGGCGTGCGGCCCTGGCCTCGTGCCGTGCCTGAATCAGGGCCTTGATCTTCTCGGCGCGCTGCTCGTCCATGAGACTGCCTGCTCCGGAAAACCCTTCCATCAAACGCTCAGCCAGTTCTGCAGCCTGTTGCGCCGCCTTTTCTGCGTGCTGCACTCTGCGATCTGCCCGCTCCAGGGTATCGAGAACCTGGGCCAGTTCACCGGCGACCCCTTCCTCAGGAGAGGCATCCAAATCGATTACATCACCAGCCAATACCAGCACACAGATTCCAGTTGAAAAAAGGAGATCATCTGCTGGGGCGGCAAACACCCGTACCCCGGCAGTGGCGTCCAGCTGCAGCGGCAGCAAAGAGATGACGCCCCTGTCATCCGGGCCGGGCAAGGCCGCCAATGGCGGTCCCTCAAGGATCACCGCTTCACAACGAATCCTGGTCTCTTCGAGCTCAGCCTCCAGCTGTTGACGATTCTCAGGAGAGTCACTGCTGTAATTTGTCGCCACTACCCGAAGAACACTCTCATCCCATTGCCTATCCCTGGTGATAAGATGAGCGAGCAGCAGCATCAGCCTGGAGGTGGCGTCTCCATTCCACCAGACATCAAAACGCCGCTCCTTTTCCGGCAATGCCGCCAAATCATGCCAATACCCTTTTGGACAGGAGAACAGCAACAGATGACAACCCAGCCGCAGGGCCACCCGTAAATGCTCCAGGGCAAGCCCCTGGCCGTCAGGTGCACCATCAAGGCAAAGATCATCAATGTCCACCAGCAGGGTGTTGGTATGCACCGGTCCCAGGCCATGGGCCTGCAGCAGGGTCGCAAAGGTAGGCAGGGATTCATCACCAGTGATCATCAGTGGAAAAACATCCTGGCGCACCTGCCGAACGTCCTGGACAAATGCCCGTGACACCTCCTCTCTTCTGCGCAGGAGGAGACGTTCACTGTCGGTGTACAACCTGACCACAGTGGTCATGCCGCTGCCGCCTTCAAGCAGGGCAGCGAACTCCAGGAGTGGCGCCAGGCGATGTGGATGACGATACAGGGCCAGCACATACGGACGCCAGTCACGGGGATGCTCTGGATCGGCTGCCGCAGCGAGTAAACTGTCGCGCACTGTCTGCAGGTGCCGGGAGCGTTGGCTGTCAGCCCAACGCGCCGGACCGGCAGTTCGCTTGACATACTGATAAATGGCAAAGAGGATAGCCACAGCTGCCAGCCCTGACCGTGGATCAATGGCAAACATCACCGCCAGGCAGGCCAAAAAACCGGTCAGGCTGACCCAGGGGCGATACCAGCGAAATCTCGGTCTGAACGACGGGCTCGCGGTCCTGGCTTCAAAGTAGGTGGCATAGTTCAGCAGGCCATAGGAGATAAGGAAAAACATGGAGACCAGCCGCGCGATCAGGTCCAGCTGACCGAGGCCGATGGTGGCAAGGGCAATGCCCCCGGCCAGCAGCACGGCTCGGCGAGGGTTGTCGGTCGACCCCTCGCCTTTGGCAAAGACGGTTAACAAAGAAAACACCTTATCCCGGGCCAGAGACTGGAGAATCCTTGGAGCGCCAAGAAAAGAGGCCAGGGCCGAGGACAGGGTCGCCGCAATCACCCCGGCCGTTATACACCAGTCCCAGCGGGAGATATCGGCCATCACCCGGGAATCAGCCTGGAGTTCCGCCAGAGGCCGGGCTCCGGCAAAAACAAGAGTCACCGACAGATAGATCAGCAGCGAGACGCCTACAGCCAGGAAGGTCCCCCATGGCAGACTCTTGGCCGGATCCTTGAGGTCCCCCGACATGCTCACCCCTTGGGTAAAACCGGTCGCTGCCGGAAAAAACAGGGCAAAGAGCAGCCAGAACTCCTGAAAATCGAGATCTTTTTGCCAGTTGGCGTGCAGTATCTCCCTATCCCAGGCCTGCAGCCCTCCCAGATAAAAGGACAGCAGTGCCAACACCAGAAACCCCATGACGAGAAACTGAAACCGGGTCGCAAGGTCTGCCCCCATCCAGGCGAGGAGAAAGAGCAGCACCACCGCTGCTGCCGCAACAATCCCCGGGTGGAGGTGAAGATCTCCCGGAAGGAGCCCCTGCACAGCCTCTCCAAAGCCTATGCAGTAAAAGGCAATGGAGACCGACTGTGCAAGAAAAAGCACAAGCCCCAAAGCGCCGCCAAATTCAACGCCCAGGGTACGGGAGATCAGGTAGTAATCTCCGCCGCCTTTCACTTTCAGGTTGGTGGCGATGGCTGCCAGGCTGAAGCTGGTGAGGAGACTGATCAGGTTGGCCAGGGCAAGAATCAGCAGGGCATGGCCAAGGCCTGCCCCACCTACGACATAGCCATGTCGGAGAAAGAGAATAATACCGAGGATGGTGAGAATCGATGGCGTGAATACCCCGGAAAAGGTCCCCAGGCTTCGTCGCTGCAGTTCTTTTTGCGAAGACATTCAAGAGAGGAAAGAGTGAAAAAAAACAGTACGCAACCCGGTCTTCCACCGGGCCAAAACCTGCCTGCAAGGAGTTTACTCCTCGCCTCAGAGGTGCAGATGCCGCTCGATACGTTTTTTCAAGCGCTGACTGATCTCTTTATCACGATAGGACACAATGGTGCAGGGACACCTGCGAAACAGCCGTTCCGCCACCGACCCCGTGAACATGTGCTGAATGTCCCGCGTCTTGACCCCCATGACAACCACGTCGATCTGCTCTTCGAGGACAAAACGGAGCAGTTCATCAGCAGGTTCGCCAATCCTGAAGGCAATGGTTACTTTTTCGTCATCCAGGGTGAGCGGCGCGAGCATCTCATCCATTTTTCTGCGCCTGTCCTCGAGAATCAACTCGGTGTAACTCTCGCTGTCCACCTTGTACCCATGGTGATTGATTAACTCCACTGCTTCGAGGTTACGTCCATTGATGACGTTTACCACATAAAGATGGGCGCCAAGAGACGTTGCCATATCTGCGGCATACTCAAGAAGGCCCTGGGAGTACCTGGAGAATGCCAGCGGTACCATAATGTTTTGTATCATCGTTGCATCCGTGATGAAGATTCCCACAAAATTTTAGTATACTTCTTCGGATACAGCCCGGCAACACCTGTTATTTTTAGCAGTCATCAGGCTGTAGCCACAGATCTCCTGCGTATCCGGCGCCGTTGACTGCCCCAGACCACGGCCAGCAGCGCCAAAGCCGGGATAAACATCAACTGTTTTGGCGGACGCTCCAGCAGGGTTTGCACGCTGAGGATCTCCTGATCCATTGCGAGTTCCGCCTTATGGGCTGCACTGCCCCACATGACCATGTCAATGATAACCCTGCCCGCTTCGTCCCGGGTTTCAAGGCCAATGGACTGAAGCCGCTGCAGACCATCAGCCCCCTCTCCAACAGGGACCATCACTGTCGAGGAGAACTCCGAGCCGTCCAGCCGCTGCCCCCTGACCTTGAGGCGCAGCTGCTCACCTGCCTCTTTGCTGTCAAGCACCTTGATCAACGCAGAAGCCGGATTATCCTCGAGTTCGGGAAAGATTCGGTCCCAAAAGAAACCTGGTCTAAACAGAATAAAGGCCACCAGGAGAAGCGCCAGTGTTTCCCAGATCCTGTTTCTCTCGAGCAAAAATCCCTGCGTACTTGCAGCAAAGCAGAGCATCGCCAGGACAGCGGCAGTCACCACTACGACAAAGTGCAGCGGTGAGCCGACCCCGATCATCAGCAGTTCGTTGTTAAAGATGAAGATGAACGGCAGAATTGCAGTACGGATATCATAGGTGAACCCCTGAATGCCGGTTCTGATGGGATCACCGCCGGAGATACCTGCGGCGGCAAAAGCGGCCAGCCCCACCGGGGGCGTATCATCGGCAAGAATACCGAAATAGAAGACAAAAAGATGTACGGCGATGAGTGGTACCAACAGGCCATTCTGGGCACCAAGATTGACGATCACCGGCGCCATCAGGGTAGAGACAACGATGTAGTTGGCTGTGGTGGGGAGTCCCATGCCAAGGATAAGCGAGATAACGGCGGTAAACAGGAGAATGAGCATCAGGTTACCGCCGGAGATAAACTCGACAAATTCGGTCATGACCAGACCGATACCGGTGAGAGTCACCGTGCCGACAACAATGCCGGCAGCGGCAGTTGCGACGCCAATGCCGATCATATTACGTGCACCTGTGACCAGGCCATTGATCAGGTCATCAATCCCCTGCCTGAAGCCCGCCCCTGCCCCGTCAGTCTTCCGAAAAAAAACCTTGAGTGGCTTCTGAGTGAGGACAATACAGGCAAGCAGCACGGTCGCGTAAAATGCGGACAGCGATGGTGACAAGCGCTCCACGGTGAGACACCACATGAGTACGACAATGGGCAGGAGAAAATAATACCCGGCCTGCGCTGTCGGACCCAGTTCGGGTAATTCGTTTATTTCATGGCTGGTATCCAGCTCCGGGACCTGACAGGCCAGCCGTATGAGGACCAGATAGGCGACGACCAGCAAGGCACAAATGATCCAGATAGCTGCCGAACCGGCAACAGTCTTGATCCAGCCCAATCCGTAATAGGTGGCGCCACCGATAATGATCATGACCAGCAGAGCGGTGACACCCCCCAGCAGGCTCTGGGAGAACGTCTTTTTCGTGGGCTTTGGCAGTCCCTGGAGATTGAGTTTGCAGGCCTCCAGGTGAACGATATAGACAAGGGCAATATAGGAGATAACTGCCGGCAAAAAGGCGTGCTTGATGACCTCAATGTAGGAAATCCCCACATACTCGACCATAAGAAAGGCGGCCGCGCCCATGACCGGTGGCGTCAACTGACCATTGGTGGATGAGGCCACTTCGACCGCACCGGCCTTTTCCGGCGCAAAGCCGACCTTTTTCATCAAAGGGATGGTAAAGGTTCCGGTGGTAACGACATTGGCAATCGAGGAGCCCGAAACCAGACCTGTCATCCCCGAGGCGACCACGGCGGCCTTGGCCGGGCCACCACGCATGTGTCCCAGACCAGCAAAGGCCGTGCGTATAAAATAGTTACCGGCGCCGGCAGACTCAAGCAGAGAACCAAAGAGGACAAACATGAACACCATGGAGGTGGACACCCCCAGGGCAACACCGAAAACACCTTCGGTGCTCAGCCAGTAATGCGACATGCCCTTGGTCAGACTTGCGCCTTTATGCATTATAATTTCAGGCATATATGGGCCTGAAAAAGCGTATAGCATAAACACTGAGGCGACAATCATGAGCGGTGGCCCCAGGGCCCGCCGAGTAGCCTCCAGGAGAAGAATGATCCCGACAACACCGACTACCAGGTCAAATCCGGTGGGATCACCCGGTCTGTCGGCAAGCTGCTCGTAAAAAAGAAAGAGGTAGCCGGCGCAAAAGGCAGCAATAGCGGCGATGATCCAGTCCTGAAAGGGGATATGTCGTTTTGGGGAGCTCTTCAAGGTGGGAAAGGCCGTATAAGCAAGAAACATGGCAAAGGCCAGGTGAATTGACCGCGCCATAGTGTCATTGAGAACAAAAAAGTTCAACATGAAGGGCAAGGGTGAGGCATACCAGAGCTGAAAGAGTGACCAGACCAGAGGAACTAGAAACAAGACCTTTTTCGACACCGGGTTTGTGGGGTTGCGGGCACCGGTATCGGCAGCGGCTGTCAGCTGTCCCAGCTGTTCGTGGGTGAATGGTTGTTCCTTGGGTTTGGTCATGAAGCCTCCAGGTAAGGGTCGGTCAGGACAACAGCCGACACAAAAGCGCTCTCAGCCGCAAGAGATCTCTCTACCTGCGAGAAGAGAAAGGTACAAGACGCCGCTGTGGACCGATCAACAGCGACACAATTCCGTACATCCTCCCCTAACGCACAACAGGTAAAAGACAGAGAAGGAACGGAAGAGTAGAGGTTGACAGACAAGAGCCTCGGGATGGCGACTCTCGACGGACCGATCCTGGTCATGCGTGCTGCCACACATGACCAGGCAGGAAAAAAGAACTACATCAGGCCCGCTTCCTTGTAGTATTTGACAGCACCATCATGTAACGGTGCGGAAAGGCTATCCTTAATCATCTCCTCTTTTTTCAGGTTGTTGAAGGCAGGGTGGAACTTCTTAAACTGATCAAAATTCTCAAAAACAGCCTTGACCACGGTGTAGATCACCTCTTCGGGAACCTTGGCTGAACTGACAAAGGTGGCGCCAACACCAAACGTCTTGGTATCAGCGTCATTGCCACGATAGATTCCCCCCGGGATAATGGCTTCGCGATAGTAGTCGTTAGCCTTGACCAGGTCAGCAATAACCGGTCCTTCAACGGGAACGAGCACAGAGTCACAGGCCGTGGTAGCCTCCTGGATAGAACCGTTGGGGTGGCCGACCACAAAGATAATCGCGTCAACCTTGTTATCGCACAGGGCACTGGCCTGTTCGGCAGACTTCAGCTCAGAAGTCAGTTTGAAGTCATCCCAGCTCCAACCCAGCTTATCCATAAGCACCTCCATGGTACCACGCTGGCCAGATCCAGGGTTACCGACATTGACCCGCTTACCTTTCAAATCGGCAAACTTGGTAATACCTGCATCTTTGCGGGCAACCACAGTGAAGGGCTCGGGATGCACAGAAAAGACCGCCCGAAGATCCTTGTTGGGGCCCTTTTCCTTAAACTTGCTTGTGCCATTGAAGGCATGGTACTGCCAGTCTGACTGGGCAACGCCCATTTCGATCTCACCGCCGGCAATGGCGTTGAGGTTATAGACTGATCCACCCGATGCCTCGGCATTGGCCTTGATGCCATGCTCTGCTGTGCCCTTGTTCACCAGTCGGGCAATGTTGGCGCCTGTCTGATAATACACCCCGGTCACGCCACCGGTACCGATGGTGATCAGCGTTTGATCAGCAGCGTTTACAGAGGTGGCAGCCACACCGACGATACCGGCGACACCGAGGGCCATGGCAGTCAATACGGATACGCTGTTTTTCATTCGTCTTCTCCTTCTGGTAGATAATTTGGGTGTTCTCCAACACGTGTGGAGGGGTGAAACGGCTGTCAGGGTGCAGAATCGCACATCGGAACTGAAACCTGAAAAACCAGGAAAACATTCAAATAGTACAATAAATCAACTAGAAGTCAAGTAGTTTAACGCTGGCACAGCCGATCAAGGCAGCCTGTCCGCACACATTCCCTGCTTATCTTGCTTAAACTTCTTTTTTTTTACCTTACAGATACCTTGCGAGAATCTCATCAGTGGCGGTAAACACGGGGCACCTGGAGAGCAGAACGTCTTACGCTGGAAAAAGGTTCTTTTTGCTGTTACCCTACGTTTCCTGTAAAAAACACCTTTACCATAGAAACGAGAACCCCAATGGATCTGTCTGAAAAAAACGCACTGATACTCGGGGCGAGCAGGGGTATCGGTCGAGCCATTGCCGACAAACTCGAGGCAGCAGGATGCCGGCTAGTCCTGCCCTGGTTTGACTGGCCAGACTCTTGTCAGGAGATGCTCACCCGGTTCGCCGGCCATTACATGCCGCAAACTGACCTGCGCCGGCCCGAGGAGGTCAATCGCCTGGTCAGCGAGATTACCGCGCAGCTTGGCGGTCTGGATATTCTCATCAACAACATTGAGCGAGGCGGCATGCCAGTGGTCCATGGTGGCTATGAGCGCCCAGTCAACCAGGATCAATGGCAGCTGGAGATGGCAACCACCCTGCACGCCAAACACCTTGTTTTCAACGCCTGCCTCCCCCTGTTAAAGGCCTCGGGCAACGGCGCGGTGATTACCCTGTCATCAATCGCCGGGGCAATCGGCCGTAGTGGCCCGGCCAGCCTCCTGTTTAACGACGGCTATGCCGCCGCCAACCGAGGAATTGCCGCCCTGACCGAGACATGGGCAAGGATCGCCGCCCCTGAAGTACGGGTGCTGGAACTGATGCTCGGCCTTATCGATACCCGGCACGGCCCCGGCACCAGAGGCTGGGACCTGCTCACCGACCAACAGCGGAAGGCGTTGCTTGATCACACCCTGCTGGGACGAACCGGACAGCCAGCCGAGGTGGCAGAGCTGGTCGGCATCCTTCTTGAAAAAGGAGATTTTATGACCGGAACGGTCATTCGTATGGATGGAGGCTATCTCCTGGGAGGAGAACAGGTGCAAAAAATGCCTGAAGGCGTCGTCTAGTGTGCAGGTCAGCTGTCAAGGGCCCAGTCCGGGATTCGATGGAGGATATATTCGGTCACTTTGGCACGGTCATCTTCGCCAGCCTTGGAGATACCAAGTTCTCCCATCACCTCATCAAAATCGAACCAGCAGATCTCTTTGTCCTCATGGGTATAGACCATAAGGATGCGATGGTCAGGCTCGTGGGGGTCTTCCTCTTCCTGGATGGCAGCGACTATCCGCTGCGCCTCTTCATAGGAGAGAAACCGGATCTCCTCACTGCTCATGGTGTTACCGGAATCGTCGAGTAAGAAAAAATGAAGCCGGGCCAGACCTTGCTGCCAGCCCGGCGTACAGAACAGCTCAGGCCGCCGGTTTGACGACAGCGCCGGACCGGATGCACCGGGTGCAGGCCGTAACCCGCTTCGTCCCCCCTCCACCATCGACGGTACGGACCTTCTGCAGGTTGGGCAGCATACGCCGACGCGTCTTGTTATGCGCATGGCTGACATTGTTGCCGGTGGCCGGGCCTTTTCCACATATATCACATTTCTTGGCCATGATATTCTCTCCTCCAGGGGAAGGTCATTTGTTTATTGCAAACTTTAATATTTACCCCAACCCTTGAGTAATAGCAAGTTTTTTCCTCAGGCAGCACTGATCCTCTGCCCTAAAAAAAACCGCAGTTCACTGAAGAGGAGACACACCCTTCTTCAGTGAACTCTCCAAACGGCAAGTAGCAGCATTGAATTAGCCTGGGCAAACTTTCCACTTTACGGTAAAGTGAGGGCCTTATCCATAGCTGGTTGACAGAACCAGCGTTCACCACTATCATCACCGGGCATCAGCAACGACCCTATGGCAACCAGACATTCACCTTCGCTCCGAGCCTTCTTCGCCTCAGTCAAACTGGCTCTTCTGCTTCTTTTTTTCCTTGCTGTCACCTCGATTATCGGCACCATCGTCCCGCAGAACAGCTCCAGTGCCTTTTATATAGACAAGTTCGGTGCCAAAACCGCCCACCTGATAGAGGTGCTGCAGATCAGCGACATGTACAACGCATGGTGGTTCCTCGGCCTGCTGACCCTGTTTGCCATAAACCTTGTTGTCTGCAGCCTCGAACGCATCCCCAAGGTCGTACGCCTTCTGCAAAGGGATAATCTTGCCATTACCCCGGAAAAACTGATGAGGATGCGCCCCGCAAAGACAGTACAGATGAGCGGCGACCTGAAAACGACAGGACAACACGTACAGGACCTGCTCAAAAAAAACGGCTGGAAACCCTTGATGCGAAGCGATGACAGCAGCGTACTTTTTTTCGCAGAAAAAGGGGGATGGACCCGTTTTGGTGTCTATATCGTTCACCTCTCCATCCTGGTTATCTTCCTCGGCGCACTTGCAGGTTCTCCGTCTCTGGCTAGGCTACTCCACATGCCCGGATTTGCCTTCAAGGGGTCGATCATGCTCCCCGAAACCCGGCAGACTGATTTCATCTTTGCTGCCGATTCAGGCAAAAAGATAGACCTCGGTTTTACCGTAAAATGTGAAGCGTTTACCATCGATTATTATGCCAACGGCATGCCCAAGTCCTATCTGAGCAAAGTTACCGTGTTCCACGGCGAAACAGCGCAGCTGCACGCTGACATCACCGTCAACAACCCTCTCACCTATAAGGGAGTTACCTTCTACCAGGCAAGCTACGAGCCCCACAGTGAGTTCATCCTGACAATAGAAAACACAACAAGCAAAACAACAGCACGGGCAGAGATGCCAGTAGCCCGTAAACTCACCTGGAAGGAAGAAGATCTTCAATTTGGAATTATCAACGTGGAATCGGCAAGCAAAGTCGCCAGCAAGGTTAAGCTCTGGTTCAATGACGGCAAGGGTGCGCCATCAACGCTTTGGGTAAAGGTGGGTGAGGAAACCCTTGTGCAAGGCTCCGGGGTCACCTACCGCATCCGGATCAAGCAGATGTACTCCACTGGCCTGCAGGCGGCCAAGGACCCTGGCGTCCCGCTCGTGTACTTCGGCTGCGCGCTTATGCTCTTTGGCCTGTATGTCGCCTTCTTTCTCTCGCATCAGAAGATCTTTGCCAAGGTGACGGCCAGTACGGACGACTCCCAGGTATTTGTTGCTGGGACCAGCAACAAGAACAAAACAGGATTTGCAAAGACGTTTAAAAAATTCACCGATTCGTTAGAGAGTTAACTCTCTCTCCCTAACCTTTTACGACACCTAGGAGTACACCAGCGCGTATGGACAGCTCACAGCTCTTCGGCTTGACAACTCTGGCTTACCTGCTCAGTACAGCTCTTTACCTGTTGCTGTTGTTTTTCAAAAAACGACAGCTCGGCGTTGCCGGCATGGCTGTTGCCCTCATCGGCCTCCTCTGCCAGACAGCGGCCCTGGGACTGCGATGGTGGGAGTCCTACGAGCAGGGCATCGGCCACGCACCCCTGACCAATATGTATGAATCCCTGGTCTTCTTTGCCTGGTGTATCACCCTGTTCTACCTGTTGCTGGAGACCAGGTTCAACACCAGGATCATTGGTGCGTTTGTCATGCCCTTTGCCTTTATTTCCATGGCCTATGCCAGTTTTGCCGGCGGTATAAATCAGGAGATCACCCCGCTTATTCCGGCCTTACAGTCCAACTGGCTGATTGGCCATGTGATGACCTGCTTCATCGGTTACGCCGCCTTTGCCGTGGCAGGGGCCCTGGGCTTTATGTACCTGTTCCGCTACTGGCTTGATCAGCGTGGCACCTCCCGGGCATCACAGGTCTCGCTTCCCGAACTGCACGTGCTTGATGACCTTATTCACAAAACAATTATCTTCGGTTTTCTGTGGCTATCGGCAGGGATCATCAGTGGAGCAGTGTGGGCCAACGAGGCCTGGGGCACCTATTGGAGCTGGGATCCCAAGGAAACCTGGTCGATCATCACCTGGTTTATTTATGCATTAACGCTACACGCCCGCTTCACCAGAGGGTGGACAGGCCCCCGCATCGCCTGGTTGTCGATCATCGGCTTTGTCGCGGTCCTGTTTACATACTTTGGGGTCAATTTTCTCCTCAGCGGCCTGCACAGCTACGGTTCAAGTTGACCTACAGCTGCACAGGGTCAGGTGCCGTCATCGTATCAACTGGCAAAAAAACCCAAAGGAGACTGGCCAGCCTGATGTGCCAGCAGAAAAGCATACCAGGCCCCCCCTTGTCCACCTTGCAAGCAAAGGAAAAAAGATGAAGAAACTTGTCATGATAATGGCCTGTATCATCGGCCTTGTCGATGCTGCTACTGGTACCGATAATGGCCCGGCCGAGATGATTCTTGAATCGACGATCAACCGGTCACCTACTCCCAAGCAGGCAATCTTTCCCCATGGCGCCCATCAGGGCATGCTGCCCTGCAGGGAATGTCACCATGGCAAAGACAGCGACGGCATACAGATTCCCTATACTGACGGTCAAAAAATAGAAAAATGCGAATCGTGCCACAACACTGGCAACACGCAAATGGTCAAAAAATTAAATACCTTTAAAAAAGCCGCCCATGCCAAGTGCAAGGCATGCCACTTCCGGACGGACAAAAAGGTATTGGGCAGATGCACCACCTGCCATCCAAAGAAAAAATGACAGCACTGCCGACCTGCCGGTAAACCACTCAACTCGCTATTCGCTCTCCAGTCATTCCAGCAAGGGCCGCGATCCAGCAACCCTACGCGACCAAAGCAAAAGGCCGAGCGCAGCCAGCGCTCGGCCTTGTCCCAAGGACTTTTTCAATTTCTTTTCTTGGGCAGAAACAGCTCCCAGGGGAAATCGCTGGTAGTGGTAGTCATGTCTCGACGCAGAATGGTGCCACTATCGCCTACAGTAACAACCTCACTGCCACTCCCCCACACGCCATAAAGAGCATGTATTGTTCCAGAGGTCATGGCACTCCAGCCGCTGTCACTGTAGTGGAGAATCGTGCCGTGTTCCCCCACGGCAAAGACGTTACTCCCACTGCTCCCCCAGACACCAGTGAGAGTTACTGTTGTTTCCGAAGTCATGGGGCTCCAACCGCTGCCATCATAGTGGAGAATCGTGCTATGGTCATCAGACTTCTGAGGACCGGCCCCCTCTCCCACCACAAAGATATCACTGGCGTCGCTCCCCCACACACCCTTAAGATCTTTTGTCGTGTTCGAGGTCATGGCGCTCCAGCCGATGCCGTCATTGTAGCGGAGAATAGTACCGTTAGCCCCCACGGCAAAGACAGCACCACCGTTCCCCCACACCCCATA
>PDWJ01002105.1_pt1 | contig 29252 bp, 31 predicted proteins | sample 1430881 | NCBI WGS metagenome assembly PDWJ01 (sample SAMN01162460, study PRJNA174530) | Oral metagenome, whole genome shotgun sequencing project. | biome: Marine environment; feature: Marine mammal; material: Swab sample of the gingival sulcus; isolation source: swab sample of gingival sulcus...
TCCCCAATCACCACTTCCGTAAATACAATCTACTCGATTATTCCATTCCTTATTTCCAAAGGTAATGGCTACCACATCATTTCCATTAAAACCTGTACCTGAATTAACAATTGTTGTGGTATTACTCATGGCATAGCCCGGTGTATCTGTACCGCTATTTCTAATTAAAATAGTTTGACCTGCAGCAATAGTTCCATTGATAACATTTCCATTATTTCCTGCTCCGGAAGGCGTATCTGTATTAGACCATATTGTTAAATAATAATTACTTAAATCAATTTCTTCTGTACTCAAATTGGTAATTTCTATCCATTTATTGTTACTAGTACCTTCATAATACTGAGAAATAATTAAACCGGCTGTTGGAGTTGTTAACTCCGATACTGTATAATTCATTTCCGATGAAGTAGTAGAACTGTTATTATCATCCGTTGCTGTAATAGCATAATAAACGGTTGTGTTGACACTTTGTCCCGGAATCATTCCTGTATAAATATAATCACCGATTGGATTCATAATAACTTCATTGTTTAAGCTTCCACTCTCTAAACCCCATTTTAACACAACATTCTCAACAGCATTGTCATCTGTTACTGTAGCCATTACCATTACTTCATCATTTTCGCCTACCAGTGTTGGATTTTGTGTAATCTCAGCAATTATTGGCGGTTGATTTTCTCCCGAAACATTAGCCATCATCACAAAATCATCAATATACATGATAGAAGATGTTTCAAATCCAGTCTGATCATAAAATCGCAATCCAACCTTAATAGATTTATTTTCAGTAGCAATGTAAGTATATGTTAATTCTTGCCATTGGTCTAACAAATCGTTATCACTATAATTATGATATCCTCCAATATTAAGCCTTGCTTTAGCCTTATTATCCGTATGATAAACCCATACGGAAACAGCATATTCTGTTCCGGCTACCACATCTATCATTTGATGAAAATCTGTATTGGCTTGTGCTTTTGTAGTCAGCTCAATCTTAGCCGAAGCATTTCCTCCATGTAAAGGCATTGATGCCTGGGAAACTGTAATTCCATCATCAATCGTTGTCCAACCATTGGGAATACCCGAACTCCATTGTTCCATATCGCCATTGGTTAACATGTTTTGCCCTATTCCTAAAAAAGTGAAATTTAAAAAGGCTAATAGTAAAAATAAATTACGCATAATCTAATAATTTTAATGGTTAAATATTTAAAGTTTATTCTGAAAAAAACACGCTTTGAGTTAAGTTAAATTTCCAGAATCGATCTTTATGTTTTTTTTAATGTGCTAAAGATAGCATTTTTTTTGTAAAAAAATCAGATTTCGCACTTTTTTTAATGGTTCTCATAAATTTCAAACCCATAAAATACCACACCAACAATCTTTTCGTTATAGGTGTATGAAAAAATTTGGCTTAGTGATTGTTTTATTGTTGTTTTATGGGTTTAGCTTTACTCAAACCCATGAAATAGAACAGTTAAACCAATGGGGAAAGGTAATTTTATCCCGGAAATCCGACAGTATTCGATTATCTGCAGATGAAAATTTCACAAATTTATCCGATTCATTAATTCAGGTAAAAAAAGCAAATCTTTCTTTATTTGATAGTATCAAAAACTTTTCCATATTAACGGCAAAAGATTCTACTTTACAAGTAATTACCCGGATTTTTCCGTACGATAACCAAACCTATCAATTTTACGGTTATTTACGTTATTTGAATAACACAGACTCAACATGGCATGTCCAAAAACTTACTGACAAGCATCTTTCCATAACGGAAGCTGAGCAACAAACCTTATCACCCGACCAGTGGTTTGGGGCATTGTATTATCAATTAATTGAACAGGATAGTTGCTATACTTTATTGGGATGGAACGGATATAATCAACAACAAAACCTGAAAGTAATTGAAGTGCTCTGGTTTGATAAAAATCAGAAACCTAAATTTGGGAAACCAATTTTTGAAATAACAAAAAAGAATATTGCACCTAAAAAGAGGGTGATTTTAACGTATGCCAATGACGCTTCCATTGCATTGAGATATGATACTGTTTGGCGACAAGAAATGGTTCAAACCTCTTCTTTATATGCCACCGTTAAATATCAGAAAAAATTACAGCCACTTATCTTTTTTAATCATTTAGATCCTATTAATTCTATGTTTGAAGGTGATCGACGATACTATTATCCGACAACCGAAGTAATTGACGGATATAAACCATTAAATGGAAAGTGGATTTTTCAAGAAGATATGACCATTTTTCCAAATACAAAGTCAAAAACAAATGCTCCAAAAAACTAAACGATGAATTTTCAATCCTTTACCACACAACTTGAGGGTCTTTGGCGACAAATTTACCCCCAAACTGATGTTACATTACTACAAACCTTTCTTACAAAACTTCAACCGAAAAACAGTCATCATAGTGCCAAAACTAAAACTCACTGGTATAAAAATGCCATTGTTTATTCATTGTATGTAGACCTATTTAATGAAACTTTTGACGGTTTGGAAGAAAAGTTTGATTACCTAAAAGATTTAGGCGTTAACTGCTTATGGTTACTCCCTATTTTGGACTCTCCAATGAAAGATGCCGGTTTTGACGTGCGTCGATACGACACCGTAAGATGTGAACTATTAAATTTATCCTCATCGGCATCTATTGACGAAAGACAAAAACGTTTTAGCAAATTTATACACCAAGCCCACCAATTTGGATTTCATATTATTTTTGACTTGCCGTTTAACCATACTTCAGATGAACATGAATGGTTTGTTCAATCGAAAAAAGCATCTTCAACCTACAAAGATTTTTATATTTGGAATGAAGATGATAAAAAATATGCCGATGCAAGGATTATTTTTAAAGGCATGGTGGACAGCAACTGGGAAAAATGTGATAACCATTATTTTTTTCATCGTTTTTTTCCTTTTCAGCCGGATTTGAATTATCAATATCCACAAGTTTTATTAAAAATGGCTGAAATCCTCATATTTTGGTTACAGCAAGGCGTAGATGGTATTAGAGCAGATGCCATTCCCTATCTTTGGAAATCCGAAAGCACATCCTGTGAAAATTTGTCTCAAACTCATCTTATCATCAAATTTTTCAGGAAAATATTGGATTTTGTTAATCCCGATGCACTATTATTGGCAGAAGCCTGCCAACCACCCAAAGAAGTGGTAAAGTATTTTGGAAATAATGATGAATGCCATGCCGGTTATCATTTTCCGCTGATGCCACAGATTTATAAAGCATTAGCCACCCAATCAGCTACTCCAATCATGGAGACATTATCGGAAAAAGTAACTCCAAAGATTAACAAAGAAAATCAATGGTTTACATTTTTGAGAGTACATGACGAATTGACATTGGAAATGGTTAATCATGAAGATCGGGAAACGATTTTCAATCATTTTTGTAAACAGCCGTTATGGAATTTTAGAAAAGGCGAGGGAATTTCTGCCCGACTGTCTGAATTAATGGATTTTGACACAAAAAAATATTTATTGGCTTATTCCATAATGCTTACTCTACCCGGCACACCACTCGTTTATTATGGGGATGAATTTGGGAAAGCCAATGATTTGGGATTTTATCAGCAAAAATTGACAGAAACAGGCTATGCCGATAGCAGAAATTTGGTGCGAGGAAAAATGGATTGGACATGGATAAACCATGAATTAAAAAACAAAAACTCTTTTCATTATCAAGTTTTTCATCAAATTAAAAAGCTGATATCTATTAGAAAAACATCCCCTGTTTTTGGCGGTGGAGATATAAAATGGATGCATAAAACCGATCCCAATCCAATTGACCATGCTATTTTGGCATTTGTCCGAATACTTAATGAGAAAAAAGTTCTTATGTTACATAACTTGTCAAATCAAAAAAAATCATATATTTGTGAATATAATTTGAAAAACACAATAGATATGACCGGAAAATCCATTAAAATGGAGAAAAACAACATTATTCTTGATGCTTTTTCATTTTATTGGATAAATTTGGCATAGTATTCGCATAGGCATAGAATTGAATTTTTGATTATATAAATATAAACTTAAAAAATAAAAAATTATGAAAAGGAAAACATGGACAACTTTACTGGCTGTAATCATGATTACAGCAGGAACGTTTTTTTCAAATCAATCACAAGCACAAGAAGAGGGTGGATTCCGTTTGGGATTAAAAGCCGGAATGAATTTTGGTTGGTTAAAACCAAATACTGATGGTTTAGATGGTGGTGGAGCATCTGCCGGTTTTTCTTGGGGCGCTATTGGCGAAACTTTTTTCGCACCTAATTATGCTATTTCTACCGGTATTAACATGCATTTTATGAAAGGAAAATTCGATATTGATGCAGGTCCTTTAGGAAAATTTGACACTAAATATTATTTAAAATATCTTGAAATTCCTTTGATGGCTAAAATGAAAACCAATAATATCATTGATGGTTTTAGTTTCTATGGAAATATCGGATTAGCACCGGGTTTTCGTTTAGATGCAAAAGGATCTTTTAATGATGGTGATAAAGTTAACATGAATGACGAAACAAATCTTCTAAGAGTATCTATGATTGTAGGTCTTGGTGCTGAATATGATATTGATAGCAATACTACACTTTTTGCCGGAATTAATTTTAATAACGGTTTAACTAATGTTTTTAAGAAAGATAAAAATGAGCATGTAGATAATTTGAGAGCTATTTCAAACTTATTAGAAGTAAGTGTAGGTATTTTCTTCTAAAAACTAACAAAATTTATCATAAAAAAATACGACTCCTTTATTCGGGGTCGTATTTTTTATTTAGAACTCATTGAACTCTTAAAAAAACATATACCTTTGCACGATGAATTCATTTAATATTATTTTAAACTAAATCGTAGTATGAACAGTAAATTAAAACACATTACAGTTGTATTTTTTATGAGCTTTATCGCTCTAATAAACCTTAACGCACTAAAAGCACAGGATATCGTAAACATTCCTGACCCTAATTTTAAGCAAGCGCTCATCGACCATTTTCCTGTTATAGACACCAATGGAGATGGGGAAATATCTGTGCAAGAAGCTGAGGCATTTGATGGCTTATTAGACGTACACAATAAATCTATTCAAGACTTAACAGGATTAGAAGCTTTTGTTAATATTAAGCGACTATATGCTGCTGATAATTCAATATCAGGTTTTGTAGATTTTTCGAAAAATACTGCACTACAAAGAATTACATGTAATAGTAATAACATAGATAGCGTGAACGTTTCTCAAAATATTGCATTAACACGATTAGACTTACATAGCAATGCCTTATCTGTTATAGACCTTTCAGCTAATATAAATTTGGAAAGACTATGGGTATATTATAATCAACTAAAAGAATTGGATCTTACCAATAACACTAATTTAGAACACCTTATGGCCGACAATAATAACTTAAAAGCTATTGATGTTTCTAAAAATGTTAATTTGTTAAGTTTAGGCGTATATTTCAATGAAATCAAGAGTTTAGACATTTCAAATAATCATCTGTTAACCGTATTAAATGCTTGGGATAATAAATTGACAAGCGTAAATGTAGCAAATGGAAACAATGCGAATATGACGATTATGAAAGTTCACAACAACCCTACCTTAACTTGTATTCAACATGATGAGGGCTTTAATCCTGCATCTTTCCCTTGTGGCACCACAGGTTGGTGTAAAGACGATACGGCAATGTGGAGTACAGATTGTTCAAGCGGAATAGAGGAAGTATTATTAAACAATAAGGTAATATTATATCCTAATCCTGCACAAGACAACGTGGAAATTATGATAGAAGGCGCTATTTTGAAACAAGTAGCCATATATAACGCTCAAGGCAAACAAATCTTAACAAGTAATGACTATACGCTTAACATACAAGACCTAAAGGCAGGCGTTTACTTTGTAAAAGTTACTACCAAAGATGGTACAATTGTATGCGAGAAATTAATGAAGAAGTAATATCTTTAATCTTTGATATAAACATAAAAAGACATCCTTAATAAGGATGTCTTTTTATGTTTTCTTTGAATTCATTTAAAAATAGGGTTTCGTTTTCTTCCATCTGTTTCGCAGAACTAAAATACAATAGTAATTTTCTCCAATTCATTTTCGCGGAACTAAAACACAACAGGGGTTTTCTTCAATCTGTTTCGCGGAACTAAAATACAATAGTAATTTTCTTCAATTCGTTTTCGCGGAACTAAAACACAACAGTGATTTTCTTCAATCTATTTTCGCAGAACTAAAACACAACGGTAGTTTTCTTCAATCCGTTTTCACAGAACTAAAACACAACGGTAATTTTTTACCAATCATTTCAAAAGAAATTATCCTCAAAAAACATTGGGAAACAAATATAAATTATTTATATTTGTAGCACTTAACACTAAAAAAATTATTTTTTTTGATTGTAGAAAAAAATGATAACTAGAATTGAATTAATATGACAATGTGTTAATGAGAAAGGAAGAATAAATGTAAAAACATTATCACTTATCGCTAATTACATTATCCTTAATTATTTATCATTTACTACGCAACCTTTTTCTCTTTTATTTCATCTATATAATAAAACAAATAATCATGAGAAAGATAATACTACTTACCCTATTGGTTACTTTATTTTTCGCCATGGGATGTGAGAAAAAAGAAGATAAAATACCAATTGATTTTAAATTTAGACTTTTGGACACACTTGGCAACGAAAGTACAGTTTTCAATGAAGGTGAAAATATAATTTTTAGTTTTGAAGTAATTAATAACAGTTCTGAGGATGTATATCTTAAAAATTTCTTTCCAAATCATGATTTCTTCAGAGTATATCAACCAAATACTGATGGGGGAATTTTAGATTATGGAACACCATATGAACATTTATTTATAATAATAAAAATTATACAGAAGGGTACATTGGATGTCCTATAGAAACATTTCACAGAAATGTTCCTAAATTAAGAATTGGGGATTTTTCCACCGAATTTTCTCAATCGTTTAAAATTGAAGAAAATCAGACCGAAGAAAAACATTTTAAAATTAACTTCACAATAAAATAATCATGAGAAAAATAATACTACTTACCCTATTGGTTACTTTATTTTTCGCCATGGGATGTGAGAAAGAAAAAGATAAAATACCGATTGATTTTAAATTTAGACTTTTAGACACACTTGGCAATGAAAGTGCAGTTTTCAATGAAGGCGAAAACATAATTTTTAGTTTTGAAGTAATTAACAACAGTTCTGAGGATGTGTACCTTAAAAATTTCTTTCCAAATCATGATTTCTTCAGAGTATATCATCCTGCTAATGGGTTATTAGAATTTAGATGTCCATGGAAATCTGTTGATAATTTTGAATATTACTGTTTATATCCTAAGGATGAAGCACACGAAACATTTTTACCAATTGGGGATTTTTACACCGGATTTTCTCAATCATTTAAAATTGAAGAAAATCAAACTGAAGAAAAACATTTTAAAATTAACTTTACAATAAAATAATCATGAAAAAGATAATAATATTTACCCTATTGGTTACTTTATTTTTCGCCATGGGATGTAATAAAGAAAAAAAAGAAGATGTTATAGACAACTCTTTTGACGTTGGAGAAGTCATAGATATATTTGAATTATCACTCCAACATCCTTACGAATTTATTTATAATAACAAAACAATACATATTTCGCTTCAAAATGTGATAGATAGTGCCGATATTGACTGTTCATTAGTTGATTTTATAAATGACGAAGATAGGGAAAGGCTCAAAACTTATGCATATTTAAATGTTAATGAGAATAGCACAGTTGTTCCCTCTATACCATGTGGCGGACTAGGTTTTAAAGAAGATGGACAGGATATACAAGATGTTTCAGACCGTATCGATCAATTTGCTTTTGCTCCGGCAAATGAAACAAATAGTTCCTATTTTAAAAATGCTTTTATGGGATTATTTGGGCAAGGAGGCGTTGTAGAACATATGCCTTACAAAATCTTTATGGCAAAATCTTCACCTAAAAAATATAACCTACATAATGCCCATACAGAAGATTATAAATTTATTTTTATTTTAACCACTAAAAAAAGTAAGTCATGAAACGAATAACTTATTTAGCAACAATATTTTTTGTATTTACTATAATCTTATACTCTTGTGTAAATACAAAAAATTACCCGGGAAAAGCGGAAATTGTAAAAATAGAAATTGATAAATCATTACAAGATTCTGTAATGATTTATGGGGAAATTTATGATTGTTTTGGAGAACATCTAATAATTGGAAATCGCATTTTTGAAATCTATACAGAAGAAAAAATATTTTGTACAAAAACCGATACTGCTTATTTTCAGATGAAAATACCTGCAGGCAAACACACTATTACTTGTGAAGGAGAAGGTGAAGATAATTCGGAACATATGTGTAATTTAAATTTAACCACAAAACCTAATCAAAAAATTAAAATAAAATTCCTTTATGGAGAAACAGAATATTTTTAATCACTTTAAAATCATAATACAATGAAACGAATCATATTTTTTAGTGCCATTGCACTATGGTTATTTGCAGCTGCAAGCTGCGATAAAGAAGACGTAATATTAAAAGGTCATCTTAATGTGAAAAATCTGTTACATAACGGGTGTAAGAATAATACTCAAAAATCTACTGAACAAGAATATCTTATATTACAAGCAAATGGGCAATATTTAGAAATAGAACATATAAATGCTGAATTTAATTGCTGTCCCGGTGAGATACTCGTAGATTCAAACATAAGTAATGATTCTATCTTTATAAATGAAGATGAAACAGAGCATGCTTGTGATTGTGTATGCAAATATGATTTAACATACGAATTAGGTCCTCTTGAATATGGAGTGTATCATATCATTTTATCGAATACATATTATACTCCCATAGAATTTGATGTAGATTTTAATCCGGATACAGACGAAGTTATTGATATAGAATATAAAAAACAGTGAATTATAAAAAAAGAGAACGCATAAAATTTACACGTCCTCTTTTTATGGTATTTTAATGATTATCTAAAATTCACAAAAACCTCATTAATAATAATTTGAGATTATTATTCTTTAATCACTTTTATATTTTGTATAGTCCCATCTTTGTAATCAAAGTTGATAATATAAGTTCCATTTTGTAATGTTTCTAAATTCAACTCTTTTTGAGGAGCAAAAGTTTTAATCATTCTACCTGTAACATCTAACACCTTTATCCATTGAACATTATCAATATTCTTAATGGTAATTGTGCTATTAAATGGATTAGGGAATACCTTTGCAACAGAATTTTCCATTTCAATATCATTAACCGAAATAGATGATTTATAAGCAAAATCATCAATGAAAAATTTATTATAGTCTCCTCCCTCAGTTGGATTATATTTTATAACAATGTGTCCTTCATTGACTGAAATGTCAGCTAAATCTACCGTAATCTTTTTCCATTGATTAACCGTAACGATATCTGTTATATTCAATAATGTTTGATAACTCTCTGTATTCTGTGCTTCTGTCATAAAACCAACTTCCATATTATAATGGTTATCGGTTGAACCATCATAAAGAACCATTCTATAAACTTGAAAAGTAACATTATGATTTTCTTCTTGCAAGTCTGAAAATTTAGGTGATATCAGGTAATAGCCTCCACTTACATCAGAACTATTATAGAATCTTATAGAATTTGGCGCACTCACACTTTGTTCATCATCCACCTGTATATCCGGATAACCGGAATCATCTTGTATTATCGTTGTCCAACATTGTGGCACATCCCCATAATCATAAGCATCAAAATTTTCCTCAAAATCAGCAGTATAATCACCACAAGCTGTATTTAAATTACTTCCGGCTAACCAAGAACTTTGATTTTCATCATCACATACAGAACGCACCCATACATAATACGTTGTCAGAGGTGTTAATCCTGAGATATTTACAGATGTTGTCTCCACTATTCCTGATGGCGCTGTATCTGATGCTGGAGCTGTCTCGTTTGTAGAATAATAATATTCGTAAGCAGCCGGATTAGAAGGAGAAGCCACCCAATTGATTGTAGCTGACTCACCCGTTACATTTTCATAAGAAATATTAGATGGTTTTTCACAAGAAGAAACCTCTTCAACAATCAATTCATCGATAAATATATTGTATCCATATTCACTAATTCCAACAATAGAGATATATCCTTGTTCATTAGGCGTTACCGGTAGCCAGAAAGTGTATTCATACCAACCTTCTTCAGAAACAGCAGGTTCTTCACCCAACACCCTGTTTACAACACCTAAACTGATTCCACCATCAGCACCTGCAACCGTATTGTAAAACACTTCAATTCTATCAGTAGCTTCCGGATAATCATCATATCTATACATTTGAAAAGATAGTTTATAATCAGATTCCGCAAAAGTTAAAGCCGGAGAATTAAGTTCATACGTATTTCCACTTGCAATATTATAGGCATTAAACATAGCCATACCGCTACCAGCATAAGGCGGTAAATCCTCTGCCCCCATATTAGGGCCGCTTGTTACCATAGACCACCCTTCACTATCACTATTACCGGAAGTATGTACAACATCCCAACCTCCTAAATCATTGTTAAAATTATTCTCAACAATAATTTGTTGTGCAAAACCTATATTTGCAATTAATAAAGTGGCTATACTAAGCACTGAGACCTTTAAAATTCGTCTCATCAATACATTGTAATTTTTTTTCATCTGTTTATGTTATTTATTTTTATTTAGACCACGCAAAAATAAACAAAAGTTGTTTACCTCAAAATAATTAATCCTTGAAAAAAATAAAAGTTAATCGCAAAGTGCTACATTTATTTTGTTGGAAAAAGGTTCTACATCTTTCAATAGTTTTGAAAACCGCTAAAGCTCTAAATCTGTGAAAAAAATATTTATTCAAATCATACCAAATAGCCCTAAAAAAAAATACGACCCCAAAAAGAAGTCGTATTTTTTAATTTGAATTATTTTTTTACAAAAACGGATTAGTCTAATTTATGAATTACCAAACCACTTCTTAATTTTGGCTCAAACCATGTGGTTTTTGGAGGCATGATGTTGCCGGAATCAGCAATGTCAATCAATTGTTGCATAGATACCGGATATAAAGCAAATGCTGCTTGCATTTCGCCATTATCTACTCTACGCTTCAATTCTCCTAACCCTCTGATTCCTCCCACAAAATCAATGCGGTTAGATCTTCTCAAGTCTTTAATATCTAATAATTTATCAAATACATGCTCAGACAATACGGTAACGTCTAATACACCAATTGGATCATTATCATCATATGCATGAGATTTTGCGGTCATTTTATACCACTTACCATCCATATACATACTAAATTCATGTAATTTGGCCGGCTTGTAAATATCACTTCCCATTTCTTCTACATCAAAATCTGCTTTCATTTTCTCAATGAAATCTTCTTTTGATAATCCGTTTAAGTCTTTTACTACACGGTTATAATCAATAATCTGTAATTGATTATCAGGAAAATGTACTGCCATAAAATAGTTGTACTCCTCATTTCCGGTATGGTTTGGATTCTTTCCGGCATACTCAGCACCAATTCTTCCGGCAGCTGCTGTACGGTGATGTCCGTCAGCTACATAAGTGAAAGGCACTTTTTCTGCAAAAAGTTGCTCTAAACGGTCATTGGTAGCCTTGTCATATACCGGCCAAAAATGATGTCCAAAACCATCTTCTGCTACAAAATCGTATTCTGCTTTCTCATTTTTTACAATGTTCGATACAATCTCATCAATTTCAGGTACCGCTTTGTAAGAAAAGAATACAGGCTCAATGTTAGCATTGGTATAACGTGTCAAAATCATACGATCTTCTTCCTTATCCGGACGAGTTAACTCATGCTTTTTAATGATGCCATTTTCGTAATCTTTACAAGCTGCACAACCTACAATACCGTATTGTGTTCTGCCGTCCATAGTTTGTGCATAGATATAAAATCTTGCTTCCTCATCTTGTACCAAATATCCTTTTTCCTGGAACATTTTCAAGTTCTCAACTGCTTTATTATATACAGTTTCAGAGTGAATATCTGTTCCTGCCGGACAGTCAATCTCCGCACGGGTGATGTGCAACAATGATTCAGGCTTATTTTCTGCCATTTTTGCCGCTTCTTCGCTATTCATTACGTCATAAGGTAAAGAAGCTAATGTTTTTGATATGTCTTTTGGTGGTCTTAACCCTTTAAATGGTTTTACTATTGCCATAATTTTTTTGTTTTTTAGCTATTTGCCTTTAGCCTTTGGCTATTGGCTTTTATTTTTTTGAATAATTAGGAATTGGGATTAGCTGTTGACTATCTTTCCCTGCATGTTTCGACTCCGCTCAACAACCGACTTGGTCATCGAACGGAGTCGAGATGCAGTCTTCCGACTTCCAACCCCTCTCCCAACCAAATTAATTTACTTTAAATGTGATATCGCCATCTTTAAGATAAGCTACAATTTGTTTTGCAGCTGCTACTCCTGCATTTACGTTTGCTTCTTTGGTTTGTGCACCCATTTTCTTAGGTGTAAAGAAATAACGTTCAGGATATTTTTCAGCAAAAACCGCTTTATTATCCGGAGCTATGTCTGATATGTATTTAAAATCTTTACGATCTTCCATCATCTTTAACATGTCATCCTCATGAATTACTTCCTTACGAGCAGTATTTACCAATACAGCATTCTCAGGCATTTTTGACAACAAATCGTAATTGATAGACTGAATGGTGTGTTTGTTTGCCGGAATATGTAATGAAATATACTGACAATTTGCATACATATCTTCTACTTTATCATACACTTTTACGCCATCAGCTTCAATTGCAGCTTTATCCACAAAAGGATCAAAAGCAGCTACACTCATGCCAAACCCTTGAGCGATTTTTGCTACATATTTACCTACATTTCCGTAAGCATGAATACCAATTGTTTTGCCTTTCAATTCTCCACCGGATTTACCGTTGAATTGTCCGCGAGCCATGAATACCATCATTCCCAATACCAACTCTGCTACTGCATTTGAGTTTTGTCCGGGTGTATTCATCACTACAATATTACGTTTGGTAGCCGCTTCAAGGTTTACATTATCGTAACCGGCACCTGCTCTAACAACGATTTTTAATTCTTTAGCCGCATCAATTACTGTAGGTGTAACCTTATCACTTCTGATAATCATTGCTTCTACATCTTTAACGGCGTCTAACAATTCAGCTTCGCTGGTGTATTTTTCCAATACTTTCAACTCAAACCCACCGTTTTCAAGCACCTCTTTAATCAAAGGCATTGCAGATGGATTAAAAGGTTTTTCTGTTGCAACTAATATTTTTGCCATAATATTTATAATTTTTAGGGTCACTTCTAAAAATCCGAATTTCTTCGTTATACTTTTTCAGTAAAATGCTCATTTACTTTAGTAAACTGTGCTGTCGAAAGCTTTGAATTTTTAGAAGCAACCTTATGAAAACGCATAGAAGTATTTCTACTTTATACGTTTTCGTTTTATTTAATTTTTAAATGAATTAAGCATTTTCTTTTTCAAACTCTTGCATGCAAGCTACTAAAGCTTTTACACTTTCCACAGGAAGTGCATTGTAAGTAGAAGCTCTGAATCCACCAACAGAACGGTGTCCTTTGATGCCCAACATACCTTGTGCAGCTGCATACTCAGCAAATTTTTGTTCTAATGAAGCATATTCCTCATTCATTACGAAACAGATGTTCATTTTTGAACGGTCTTCTTTAGCTACTGTTCCTTTGAATAATTTGTTGCGGTCAATCTCTCCATATAATAAATTAGCTCTTTCGTCTGCTAATTTCATCATACCTTTAATACCACCGTTTTCTTTTACCCATTTCAACGTTTCATTCAATGCAAAAATAGGAATTACCGGAGGTGTGTTGAACATAGACCCTTTGTCGATGTGTGTTTTGTAATTTAACATGGTAGGGATTTGTCTTTCCACTTTACCCAAAATATCTTCTCTTACAATTACAAAAGTAACCCCTGAAGGAGCTAAGTTTTTCTGAGCACCACCATAAATAACAGCGTATTTTGAAGCATCAATCTCACGACTTAAAATGTCAGAAGACATATCTGCAACTAACGGCATGTTGAAATCAAAGTCTTGATGTAACTCTGTACCATAAATGGTATTGTTAGTGGTAATATGAACATAATCTACATCGCTATCCACTTTCTTTTCCCATCCTTTAGGAATTGAGAAGAAGTTTTCATTTTTAAATTCCTGAACCTCTCCGAAAAGTTTAGCTTCTTTTACGGCTTTTGAAGACCAAGTACCGGTATTCAAATAAGCCGCTTTCTTATTCATCAAGTTGAAAGGCACCATCGCAAATTGTGTGCTGGCACCTCCCCCAACAAATAATACATGGTAACCTTCCGGTAAGTTCAACAAATCTTTAAAATTTTGTTGCGCCTCAGTAACTACCTCATCAAATTGCTTACTTCTGTGAGAAATACTGGCTAAAGAAATTCCTGTACCTTTAAAGTTTGTTAAGGCTTCTTTTGTAGCTTCAATTACCTGATTTGGTAATATCGAAGGTCCTGCATAAAAATTATGTTTTTTCATGTTAAATGAATTTTTTTATTGTTTATTTACTGTTGTTTAAATATTTGCAACAAAGATATAAATTTATTCAAATTCCATACTTTAAAATCAATTATTTGGTAAAATATTTTTCAATTTTATTTTAGGGTCATTATTATACTGTTTACAAAACAATTTTATACGGAATAAAAGTACCTTTTTCACCCTTATTTTCAAATAAATATAGAGGAACAATAAATTGCTCCTCTATATTTATGATTATTCTTTCAAAAAACTTAAAAAAAATAATATTCAAATCTTTACACTTAAAAAAACATACCCACACATATTGTTGAATTTAACTTATTCAAAATTATTTTCAACATATTATTGGTAAAGCATTGAATTTTTAGCATAATACTTTATAACAGGTCTAATGTGCATGTCCATGCCCATCCATTTCACCGGAGCCCTTTAATAATTCACCTTTTAAAAAGTGGGCACCTTGTGTTACAATTTTAATATTAAAATCATTATCATGTATCGATTTTAACGCTACAAAACCATTATCCTTATTTCCAATGGTTACATCTAATGGTATAAACTCATTATTACTTTCCGCTTTAAAAATGACTTTCTTACCTTCAAAATCAATAATCGCATCTTCAGGAACAGCATTAACCGCATCTTTGCCAAGCAAAATTTGTGCATTAATAAAAGTTCCGACTTTCAAAAGTCGCTGTTCATCTTTAAAATGTCCATGTACATTGATGGTTTTAGTTTGATTGTCAATGCCCTGACTAATCAATTTAATATACCCCTCATATTCTTTATCCATTCCGTTAGGTTTAAACACAAACTTATCATTCTTTTTAATGCGGTCAATATCCGAACTAAACACATTCAATTCAGCATGCATATGATTATTATCAATAATCTCCATCATTTCGGCATTGGCACTTAAAAACTTTCCTTGATTCAGGTTATTTTTAACAATATATCCTGAAATTGGAGATTTTACATACACATATTGCTGGATACCATCTTTTTGTATCTTTTGAGGTGATAAACCTGCCATTTTGAGCTGAGAACTATAATTTTGCACCAAACTTTTTGCTGAATTGAAGCTGCTTTCTGCTAATTGATAAGCTTTTTGCGATACAATATCTTTTTCAAACAACATCTTTTTTCGTTGAAATTCCTGCTGAGTAACTTTTAATTGATTCAAAGCTTCCAAATAATTATACTGCAAATTCGTAAAGTTCGGATGTTGTAATATGGCTATGGTTTGACCTTTCTTCACCTTATCTCCCAACAACAAATCGGCTTGATGTACAAAAGCCTCTAAAGGGGCATGAATAGTTGCTTTGCTCTGTGGTGGTGCTTCAATACTTCCGGTAACTTCTATTCGCTCTCTAACAATGCGTTTTTCAATTTTACCAATTTTTACTTTTGCTGATTTCAATTGTTCGGCAGTAAGATGAATTTCATTTTCGGAATGGTTGTGTTCATCCTCCTTTTTGGCATGACTGTGTTCTCCCTTATGGTCGTGGTCTGCATCATGATTGTGCTCATCCTTATCATGATTGTGTCCATCATGTTTATGATCATGGTCTCCCTCATGGTCGTGATTATCTTTATCATGATTATGGCCTTGTTCATGTTGATGACCATCTTTGTGATTATGTTCTTTATGGTTTGTGTTATTACATCCTACCATAAAGGCAATTACTGTTATAATTAAAATTACTTTTTTCATTGTATTTCTGTTTTTTTATTTAGTTCTTCAATTATTTTATCAAAAAAGATATTTTGTGAATTATCTAATAGTACAAAACTTGTCTTTTTCTTTATATTTCTTACAGAGTAAGTATTTGATGCCAACCAAGCTCCATTGTGCATAGCGACATCGTCATTTACAATAACCCAACCAAAGCCATAATTTGACTTTTCACCATTGTTTAAAGTTGGTTTTTGGAAAGCATTTTTAAGATTTTCATTACTGATTAAGTTATTTTGATACCAAAATTTATCCCAAATTACAAAATCATTAAGGCTACTGAAAACAGCACCATCTCCAGCAACTCCGTCAATATAAGTTGGGTCAATTTTATTAACTTTATGTTTCATAGGAATAATTTCAAATCCATCTACTTTATTTTGAAAATCAGTGTCTTCAGATATTAAATTCCAAACTCGCGTATCGTTCATATTCAATGGTTTGAAAATATTTTCTTTCATATATTTTTCAAATGACTGTCCTGACACCAACTCTATAATTCTTGCTAAAAGAATATAATTTGTATTTGAATATTCATATTTTTCATTAGGCTTAAAATTAGTCTTTGGCTGATGTTTTACAAGTAACTCTACTACCTTTTTATTGGTTAAAATTCCTATTATTTCCTTTTCTTGCTCTGCTAAATCCATATAAGTATCAGGAATACCGGAAGTTTGATTTAGCAAATGTCTAATCGTAATATTTTTATAAGGAAAACCCGTGATATAATCTGAAACAAAATCGTTGTAATCAATTTTATTATTCTCTTCTAAAAGCATTATTCCACTTGCTGTAAACTGTTTGGAAATCGATGCAAGTCTAAACGAAGAATGTGTATTTAACTTTTCTGACAATCTATAATCGCTATAACCATAAGTTTTCATTAATAAAACTTCACCATTTTCTGTCATTAAAATACCACCATTAAACTTTTTTTGTTCGTGAAGCTTTTCAAACCATTGGTCAATAAGTTTTACCCTTTCAAAATTATTGATATTTTCAGGTATTTCTAATTTTGGAACTTGTACATAGAACATAAAAAACCAAACTAAAAAAGCAATTAAGAGTAGAATTACTCCTACTATAAAGTACAATAATATTTTAAAAATCATTTTCATTTTTTATTGTATTTATTCAGTTACTCCACATAATATTCATAGGCTATTACCGTCTGATTATAAGTGTGAATTAGTGTCAAGTAATTTTGCATAACTTCAAAATACGCATCAAAACTTTGATTGTATTTATACGCTCCAATTTCTCCGGCTTCATAAGCAATCGACAATTTCTCAATAAATTTCTTAGCCTTTTCAAAAGTCTTACTAATAGAGGCTATTTCTGTTTTTAATAATGTTAATTGTGTTGATAAACTTTTCTTATTATTTTCAATGGCAATTCTTTCCGCCTCATTTTCAAACGCAATTTCCGATGCTCTGATTTTTTGTTTCTTAATCATGGCTTTGTTATTCCCTAAAGGTAGTGGCACTTGAAGTCCTACAGTAAAACCCATAAAGTCTTGGGCATCTCCAGCTTTTCTATTCACTAACCCTGCGGTAATTTCAGGAAAATAGACTGATTTAGCCAACGAAACCCCTTTATCTGCCACTTGATTGCTTTTGTCCATAGCTTCTGCAAATATCTCGGAGGTATTTTCAGAAAGTTCGAAAGGTAATGGCTCCGGAAATTCATCTTGAGGCTCAACGGATTTTTTTAATTGCAATAACGCTTTCAATTCATTCTCCACCTGCGAGAACTCCCTGTAAATATTGCTTCTTTGTGCTTGAACACTCAACGATTGCAACATGGTAATATCATTTTCCAATCCACCAATTTCTCCCGATTGATGTAGTTTTTCGGTAAAGTTTTTCACCTTATTTACATTTTCCTGTTGTTCTTCCAACAGTTTTTTTATGGCATGCAAATAATGCCATTGTTGATACAAACTACGTACATTTTTAATCACCTCTTTTTGAGAAATTACTGCTTTTACTTTTGCCAACTCTACTGCTGATTTTGCCAATTTACGACGTTTGATATGTCCCAACACAGAACCAAAATTTTGATTGGCACTGATTTCTTGTACTGCTACAGTTGGATTGATTCTTACTCTTCGGTATTCCAACGACAATGGTGCTAACTCCAAAGCACCACCCACATCCGCTTGTTGTTTGTAGATATTCAATCTGGCATCATTTAATACCACTGATTTTTTCAATGCCAAATGAATGGCTTGTTGTTCGGTAAGTATCTCCGATTGTTCTTGTGCATTCACGCTATAAAAAAGTAAAGTAAATGCTACTATGATATAATATTTTATTTGTTTCATTTTTATTCATTTTATTTATTTACAATTTAATGCCTATCTATTTTTTTAACACAAAATCCCTAAAATTTTTCCTGTCAATAATCTGTATTTTAGTCTTATAGTTTTCTTCAAAAGTTTTAGGTGTTTTTGTTTTTTTATCATTCCATTTGAACTCAAATCCTTTTATTTGTCCGTCTTTTTCTTCCACAAAATCAACTTCTTGTTGTTGTTTTGTCCGCCAAAAATACATTTTTGAAAAAGTGTTTTTATACAAATTCTGTTTTATTCGTTCAGATACCAAAAAATTTTCCCACAACATACCTTTATCCATTCTCAAATCCAAAGACGAAAAATTTCCGATAATCATATTCCTGATACCATTATCGTAAAAATAAATTTTTCGATTTTGTTTGATTTCGTTTCTAATATTTCGGCTAAAACTATTCAAACGAAAAACGACATAACCTTTTTCTAAAATATCAATGTATTTTTGAACGGTTATTTTGTTAATTCCCACCAAACGAGAAAGTTCGTTATAATTAACTTCACTCCCCATTTGTAAAGCTAAGGCTTGTAATAATTTATCTAAAACTTCAGATTTCCTAATATCCGAAAATGCTAAAATATCTCGATATAAATAACTGCTTACAAGGTTTTTAAGCGTCTCTCGTTCTTGCCCTTGATTATTCAAAACTTCAGGATATAAACCATAAAGCAAACGATTTTCCAACTGTTGTTCAGACTTTATAAAACCAATTTTTTTCTCATATTCTTCCCACGAAATAGGAAATAATTCATATTCCCATTTTCTACCTGTTAAAGGTTCGTTGAGTTCGTTTCCTAAATCAAAAGACGACGAGCCGCTGACAAATAATTGTACATCTTTAAACTGGTCGGTAATGATTTTTAACGTTAATCCTATTCCTTCAATTCGTTGAGCTTCATCCAAAAAAATATATTTATAATTGCCGATAAAACTTCGGATTTGTTCTGTTGTCGGATTGGTTAAAATACGCCTTGTCGCAGGGTCATCTGCGTCAAGAAACAAATATTCCTTATCTTTCAATAATTCCTTTAATAATGTAGTTTTACCAACTTGCCTTGCACCAACAACGACAATCGCTTTTCCACTATTTATATTTTTTTCAATTCGTTTTTTTATAAGTCTATCAAACATTGTAATTTTTTTACAAATTTACCAAAAGTTATTATAATGACCAAAAGTTATTACTTTTAGTTGTTTTAATATCCTATCGTATTATTTAATATTATCAATTTTGTGGCAGTTGTCGCAAATTTTGCGACAACTGAACTTTCATTAAGTTCACCTTCCTTAAAAATATTATTGATATGTTTTTCAATAGTTTTAACATCTCTATCAAATAGTTGTCCCATTTGCTAACGATTAAGCCACACAGTTTCATCTTCCAAACGCACATCTATTTTTATGGCGCCTTCACTATCTTGATATAATAATAAATCACTATTCATTATTTTTTCTTTTTCATCAATTGAACCTATTATTTTCTATGTCTAAATGAAATCTTTTTATCAAAACCTTTTGACTGCAATTTTTCTAAATCCGTTCTTTTGTCTTCTATTGGCGGATTATCTTTTAACCAACCTAAAAAGTTATCAAGTTCCCTATAAACTATTTCAGGTGAAAGAAATTTACCAAATCCAAAAGAAGATAGTAAAGGAGTTTTATCTGTATAAAGCGGTTCCTGATTTTTCATACCTCTGAAATTATTCAATCGCTCATATATCATAATAGGCTTTTTATATTTTTTATGATAATCTGTTTCTATATAATCAACAAATTTATCTTCTTCCTTTGCAAGTATTTTTGAGATAGGTATTGAACTAAAAGGCCTATCATTGTCAAACTTATGCTGTTCCCAAACACCTTGTTTAACCTGTTCGACTCTATATAATTTACCAACGATAACGATGTCAACATAATTACTCTCATCTAACCAATAATAACGATCATGATCTCTATACTGATTTTCATTATACAAAGCAGCTTTGTCATCAAACTCAAACTCCTCAGCCGTAATTATCTGTCTTCTGTCAAAGACTTTATTCTCATCTCGTCCGTAAATACCGACTAAATAATCGTAGTAGTCTTTATGTTTTGATAGTATAATCATTTTTCATTTGTTAAATGTACAAAAAAGCGATTTTTATATTTAGCGACAAACCCTTTCGCCTCTAATAAAGTTTTGGGATAAGGAACAGTTCCTATTACATGTGAGCCATTTATAATTCTAATCTTTTGAAATCTAAAACCATTATCAAATAGAAACTTAACTTTTTTCCATTGTTGTGTGTCCATTCGTTTGGGTGCTTTGAAATGCCGCCCAAGATTATAAGAAACACCTCCACAATTTGGACAAATTAGTGTATCTTTAATCTTACAAATATCAACCTCTCGTTTAAATGCTTTACGGCAAGTAAAACAAGCAAAAGAATGATTGTATTTATATGCTTTATTTTTCATTTTAAGCCTTTTTCCTCAAATTAATCTTCTCCAAAAACATATACAAAATTGGTGTGTCGGAAATTCCGACATACCATTTCCTCCTGAAGTTTACCCTCTTTGAAAACATTGCCAATATGTTCAGTAATGGTTGTTCTGCCTTTCCGAACAAATTCGCCATTTGCTCTTGGGTAAACCACATCGTTTCATCTTCCAAACGCACATCTATTTTTATGGTGCTATCTTGATATAATAATAAATCGCTATTCATTTTAACAAAACTTGGTAAGGAATAGGTTTCTATATTTTATTGGCAATGTTTTTTTATCCAAAACCTATAAAACAAACTTATTCCTATTTTTTTACTTAAATTCAATGTTTACCAAAAAATAATGAGGTATTTGAAAATGATTCCCCAACTCTTCCGGTTTAATATTTGATTGAACAACTTCACAATAAGAACTTGAACCATCTGCATTTTTTTTGGGTGTAATTATAGCTAAAATGGTATGCTTTTTATTCATATCAAGCATAATTTCAGATTTGCGACCCAAAAAATCTTTCAACACATATTTATCTGTTTCATCATATAATTTAAAATATGATTTTCTGCTTTTAAATTGTGGATTAAATAGTTGTGTTTTTAACTTTCCATTTTCTAATTTAAAATAGAAATCTAAAACCAGTTTATCAGAATTTATTTTGAAATAATCTAATTCTGTACCGTCAAATAATGTGGTGGTTTTTATCTTTTCCCCATTTTTAAATTCAATCATATTAATGACATACGATTTTCCTTTTAATATCTGACTTTCAAAATTGAGTTGTTCAATAAAAATATTTTCAAAATCAGTTAAATGCTGTACTTCAGTATAATCACTCCCATATTTAGCTGTTAATTTAATACTATTTTGAGCATATAAAATATTTGATAATAAAAGAATTACAAATAATATTTTGACTTTTAATCTCATAATTTTCTTTTTTAACTCTTATTTATTCTATCCTCTATTTTTAACTTTTGGGCTTTTAATCTTCTCCAAAAACATATACAAAATTGGTAAAATCAACAACGTTAAAATTGTAGCTGAAATCAAACCGCCAATTACAACGGTTGCCAAAGGTTTTTGGACTTCTGCACCTGCCGAAGTTGCCAATGCCATTGGTAAAAATCCTACCGATGCCACAAGAGCTGTCATAATCACAGGTCGCAATCGGGTATGTGTTCCTTTTTTGATGATTGCTATGATGTCAGATAACCCATTTTTCCTCAATCTGTTAAACTCTGCAATCAACACAATTCCGTTTAACACTGCCACACCAAAGAGAGCAATAAATCCAATGCCTGCCGAAATACTAAACGGCATATCACGCAACCAAAGGGCAAAAATTCCACCAATTGCTGACATCGGAATAGAAGTGAAAATTAAAATACTCTGTTTTACTGAACCAAAAGTAATGTATAATAGTAAGAAAATCAGCAATAATGCAATCGGAACAGCGACCATTAAACGCTCTTTTGCTTTTTCTAAATTCTCAAAACTTCCACCATAAGTTACATAATAACCGGCATCAAATTTGACTTCGTTGCCAATTTTTTCTTTCAATTCTTTTACGATGCTTGCCACATCTCTTCCTCGCACATTAAATCCCACTGTTAGTCTTCGCTTGGCATCATCTCGCTGAATTTGATTAGGTGTTTTCTTAAACTGAATATCCGCCACACTCGCCAACGGAATTTGCGTTCCATCTGAAGTCGTAATGTATAATTTTTTAAGGTCTTCAATACTATTGCGATGACTTTCTTGTAAACGAACTACCAAATCAAAACGCTTTTCACCTTCATATACCAAACCTGCACTTTGTCCTGCAAACGCTGCATTGATAGCTGTATTCACATCTTCAATATGCAATCCGTAACGTGCCAATTGCTCTCGCTTATAATCAACTACAATTTGTTTTAATCCGCCGATTTTTTCCACAGACAAATCGGTTGCTCCTTTTACAGTTGGGATAATTTTTGCCAATTGATTTCCGTAATCAATTAATTTATCTAAATCTTCACCATAAACTTTCAAAACAACATCTTCTCTTGCTCCGGTCATTAATTCATTGAAACGCATTTGAATAGGTTGCTGAAAACCAAAAGTGACACCCACCATATGGTCTTCCAACGTATGTTGCATTTTGTCGGCTAATGCTTCTTTGGACGATGCTTTTGTCCATTTTTCGGGTGGTGTGAGTAAAATCATAATATCGGAAGCCTCCATCGGCATTGGGTCTGTAGGAATTTCCGAAGAACCAATTTTTCCGACTACCTCCACCACTTCATCAGGAAATTCTCGTAATAAAATATCTGCTACTTGGGTGGTTGCTTCCACTGTGTAATTTACACTACTTCCCGGCGAAACCATCATTTGTGCAGCAAAATCGCCCTCATCTAAAGTCGGGATAAATTCTGCTCCCATTCGTGAAAAAGTAAATAAACTCAATCCGAAAATCAATAGCATTACAACGACTACTTTTTTGGCATTATTTAATACAAAATTCAAGACAGGTTCGTAAACTTGATGTAATTTTTCAATGATTTTATCTGAAAAAGTCTTTTTTGTTTTTATCTTTTTATTTAAGAACAAAGCACTTATCATTGGAACATAAGTCAGTGATAAAATGAATGCTCCCAAAATGGCAAAACTTACAGTCATCGCCATTGGTTTAAACATTTTCCCTTCAATGCCAACCAATCCCAAAATTGGCAAATACACAATTAAAATGATAATTTCTCCAAAAGCAGCACTTGTTCTGATTTTTGATGCAGACTCATAAACCTCACTATCCATTTCGGATTGGGTTAGTCGCATTGTTCGTTTCCGCAACCCAAGATGATGCAGAGTGGCCTCCACAATAATAATGGATCCATCAACAATAATTCCGAAGTCAATTGCCCCCAAACTCATCAAGTTTCCTGACACGCCAAATAGATTCATTAAACTGATGGCGAATAACATAGACAAAGGAATAACTGATGCCACAATCAAACTTGCTCGTAAATTTCCAAGCAACAATGCCAATATGAAAATCACAATTAATGCTCCTTCAATCAAGTTGGTCGAAACAGTTTTAATGGCTTTATTAACCAATTTGGTTCGGTCTAAAAACGGCTCTAAAACAACACCTTCAGGTAAGCTTTTTTGAATCTGAATAATTCTTTCTTTCACTTTTTCAATCACTTTTGATGCGTTTTCATCTTTGAGCATCATTACAATTCCTCCCACAGCATCACCGTCAGCATTTCTGGTCATTGCTCCATAACGAACAGCACTACCTAATTGCACATCTCCCACATCTCGAATTAAAATCGGCGTTCCATTTGTGGTATTTTTGATGACGATATTTTTAATATCCGAAATATTTTCAATAAGCCCCTCGCTACGAACAAAATAGGCTTTCGGATTTTTGTCAATATATGCCCCTCCCGTATTTTGATTATTCTTTTTAAGAGCATCAAAAACATCTGAAATAGAAATATTTAAAGCAATTAATCGTTCAGGTTTTAAGGCAACTTCATATTGCTTTAAAAATCCCCCAAAACTGCTGACATCTGCCACACCTTCTAAGCCGAGTAACTGACGACGCACCACCCAATCTTGTAAAGACCGGAGTTCCATTGCGTCATACTTTTTCTCGTAACCTTTTTTGGCATAGAGTGTATATTGATAAATTTCGCCCAAACCTGTGGTAACAGGCATCATTTCAGGTGTTCCAATGCCTTCGGGAATCTGGTTTTCTGCCTCAATTAAGCGTTCGCTGATTTGTTGTCTTGCCCAATAAATATCCACACTTTCTTTAAAAACAATCGTTACAACGCTCAATCCAAAGCGTGAAAACGACCGAATTTCCTCCACATCAGGAATATTTGACATTGTTATTTCAATCGGAAAAGTTACCAATCGTTCAATATCCTGGGCCGATTGTGATGGTGCGGATGTGATAATTTGCACCTGATTATTGGTAATATCCGGCAGTGCATCAATAGGCAACTCATTGGCAGAATATATACCCCAACCAATCAATCCAAGCACCAACGCCCCGATAATCAACTTGTTTTTTATACTAAATTTTATGATACTGTCTAACATAATTTATTATTTTATTTATTGATTTTCAATTTCTTGTATTGAATTTTGATATCTACAATGAAATTCGAAAAAGTCATATTTATATTTACACTTTTTTAATTGCGTTTCCAAGTCCATCCAACGATTAACAGTACGATAATCTAATCTTACTATTTTATCTTTTTTACTTTTATCCTCAAATTTTATTCTAATAGCATCATAATCCAATTCCCTAAAAGCACTATCTGAGTTAATAATTGTTTTATAATAAATTTTTATTTCTTTCCTTTTATATCTTTTTTTAAGCCAAAAAAATATTAGGTTTTTTACGATTAATTCTTCATCACTAATTTCAATATAATATGAAAAAATCACACTTGCCATAAATAATAATAAACCCACAGGAATTGATGCAAACATAAATGCTTCATCTTTTGACAAAACAGAAGAAATGGGAATAATTATCGCTAAAACCAAATAAATACACCCCCAATAACTCTTAAAACTATAATACATTCTCATTTTCTATTATCTCTTTTATCAAAGGAACTCATGTACACTTTTTCAATTGATTAAAAAGCTACTCTTTTTGCCTTGATGAAGCTTTTTTATTTTGATTAAATTAGTAATGATATTTATCGGCTCAAATTTCAAGCAGGGTAAATTGGCTATGGATATGAAAATGATAAACAGCAATTTGTAAGTCATTAGCATTGATTTTCTAAAGGAAAATTATATCAAGAACTTATCTGATTAAGAAAACATAAATACCTCAATACAAATTCAATTAATATAGCAGACTAACCCAGTTTACCGTTCATATCTCACTAAATATTAAGCTCTCGGAGGCTGAAAAATTTTATCTACAAATGTTGAAGTATATAATGATTTGTAGTAATTTAGTTTTAAAATTTTGGAAGCAAATTGCCTTACTTCGTAAGTGGTAATTTGTGGTAAAAACACAGTAATAAAGGATAATTCCACTGTACAATGGTGGTGATGCTTTGTGTTTTTATCATGTTCGGTATCATCTTTATGATGAAAGTCTTCGTGTGTATGCTCTGTTTTTAAATGAGCATCTACATCTTCATACACAATAACATGATTATGTACCTCCTGAGGTGGTGCCATCAATATCATTATTGTTACTATGTAAATTACAAGTTCTTTCATCACAAAAAACACTATTTCTATTTTCAGTATACTTAAAAAATAGTTTTACAATGCAAAAATATAAAAAATAAATGAATAATAATATCGCTTACAGGCACTAGATAATAAAATCTTTAAAAAGACATTTTTCTCACTCTTATTAATCACTTAACATTCTCTTTAAACTCATCACTTCTTTGTAATAAAAAAAGCTATAACCAAAGAATAAACTTAATGTTTATCTCCTTTCTCATGTATCAAAAAGCTTTCCCCATTACAGCAATCATACCCAAATTGCAATGTAATATGCGAAATATTAAACTCCTCTTTTAACAAATGTTCTACTTGCGCCTTTACTTCCATCATTTGTTTTACGTCAATATTATTCTGCAAATTAATATGTGCTTCAAGGTGTGTTTGTTTGTCATCTAATCGCCACGCATGTACATGATGCATATTATCAATTTCCGGAATAGCTTCTACCTTTGCTTTCACATCATCCAAGTTAATATTTTCGGGTGTAGATTGCATCAAAATATCTACAGTTTGTTTTACCACACTCCAAGTATGGTAAATGATGTAAATACTTACAAGTACCGTAATAACCGGATCAATCCAAAAGATTTTCCACTGCCAAATGGCGATACCTCCTATAATTACAGCCACAGAAGACAATGTATCTCCCATAAGGTGTAAATAAGCTGATTTTACATTAAGATTATGATCTTTATCTTTATTTAGTACTATAACGGAAATAAGATTTGCCAATAAACCGAATACCGCTACTACCAGCATTAAAAGTCCTTTAATTGGTTCCGGATTAATAAATCGCTCATAGGCTTCAAAAAACAAAAAGATACAAATCGCAATTAATACTACGGCATTAAACAAAGCCGCCAATATTTCTACACGTTTATATCCAAAAGTATGTTGTAAATCCGGACTTTTTTTGCTTCTTTTTCCGGCTAAAAATGCAATGAATATGGCTGAAGAATCTCCTAAATTATGCAAAGCATCTGAAAGCAAAGAAAGACTGTTTGAAATAATCCCTCCAACCACTTGCACCAATGTAATGGAAAAGTTTAACAATGTTACCCACAACAATTTTCGATTACTCATATTTGAGGCATCATGGTGATGATGATGTCCATGATGGCTATGATGACTGTGTCCGTGTTTATGATGATCATGATTCTCAAGATGATGCGTATGTCCCATTTTATTTCAAATTATATATATTTTTTTAGATTTATATTACAAACTTACAAAATAAAACATATATCATAACATAATTCTTTCTTGAAAAATTAGAAGTAAGAAAAGATTAGAAAAATCAAGAAACTAATAAACTTCATAAGAAGAATTTAAACTTTAAGACCCCTAAAAATCTTTTCTTTGAATTTGTTACATTTGACACTTAAATCTGGCTGTCCTAATTTAACAGATTAAATTTTTATTAAACAACAAAAAAACGTATTTTTGTTAACTTATTAAGTATTGTAAATCTTTAAAAACAAAAAATATGATAATTTACGGAAGCCGTTCAGTTCATCTGAAATCAACTCAAGCAGATAAAATAACTTGCCCAAATTGCCAAACGGAAAATTCTCTAATATTAAGTGTGTTTGGAAAACATGCACATGTTTTTTGGATACCCTTATTTCCAATTGGTAAAAAAGGTTTTTCTCAATGTCAACACTGCAAACAAGTGCTTGAAACCCGAGAAATGCCGGAACAAATTAAAACAGCTTATAAAATCTTAAAAAAAGATAGTAAATATCGTGTATGGCAATACTCAGGATTGATTGCTTTTCTTGTTTTATTTGTCATACCTTGGGGGCTTATTCTTAAAGGAAAATAAAAAGATAGGCTGTCCAAAAAATTAGACAGCCTATCTTTTTTAAATTATACATTTTTATCATTCAAAAAATGTTGATTAGAAAAAACTTATGGGGACTTCTAAAAATAGTGAAATTCGAGGCGTAAGCAAATATAAATACCGAAGTTTACCTTAGTAAATGAGGATTTTATATTTGTGAAACAACGAAGAAGTTTGCATTTTTAGAAGTTCCCTTATTTATGGTTTATAAGGTTTTATAATTTCCATACCTCTTTTTACCGCTTTTTCGTTCAAAGGAATCAAATGATGATACCTTTCAGGTAACGATTTCTTTAATCCTTTAATTACGTTTTCTAGCTCAACAACAGGTTTTGCTTTTAGGAAACCACCCAACACAATCATATTAAATACCTTATTCATACCCATATTTGCAGCTTCTTCAGCAGCTTCTACTTGATAAATATCAATATCTGTTCTTGTCGGATGTTTGATAATTCCGTTAGGGTCATAAATCAAAACGCCTCCGGGTTTTACTGCTTTTTCAAACTTATCCATCGACTGCTGATTAAGAATCACAGCAGTATCGAACAACGTAAGAATTGGAGAGCTGATACGATCATCACTCAAAATTACGGTAACGTTAGCAGTACCTCCACGCATTTCAGGACCATAAGATGGCATCCAACTTACTTCTTGGTCTTGCATAATACCCGAATAGGCTAATATTTTTCCCATGGATAATACCCCTTGTCCTCCAAATCCAGCTATAATAATTTCTTCGGTCATAATTATCTAATTTTCAATTTTTCTATTTGTTTTGGCGTTGAGTATTGGCTTAAAAGACAATAAATTGATTAACAACAATCTAAATACTATCAAAAAAGCAACTATTTGACAAATCTCAACTTCCTTTTCCGTTTATTTTTCAGGCACTTTAATATCT
>PDWJ01002973.1_pt1 | contig 29251 bp, 24 predicted proteins | sample 1430881 | NCBI WGS metagenome assembly PDWJ01 (sample SAMN01162460, study PRJNA174530) | Oral metagenome, whole genome shotgun sequencing project. | biome: Marine environment; feature: Marine mammal; material: Swab sample of the gingival sulcus; isolation source: swab sample of gingival sulcus...
TCAATAGTCCGGCTATTAACAGAAAATTTGTGAAAATTGGTTCTCATTTTCATGGAATTTCGCTTCGATTCCCTAATTATCAAACACGCTCTAACACTTGCTCCATTAGGCTACACCAAAAAACTTGGTTATAGTTATTGACTTTGTGAGTCGTAAATTTTAAAAAAATGCGTGTTGTTGAGTATGATGGTCACATTGAATTAATACCCGACCGAGCAATTTCTGAATTAAAAGGCTTTGTTAAAGGAATCAATATAAATTTTTTTTCGTGAAGGAGATCGGCTTATGATAAGATTATGCTTATACAGAATCATGTTCATATGCATCCTTTCGGTTGTTTCCGGCTGCACAACACTGAAAGCGATTTCTGTCGTGAGTAGCGGGAAGCCCATCATAAAAAATGATCAGTCAACCATCATCCCCTTTAAAATAAAGGGTGAACATGTAATCGTTGTGCCGGTTAAAATCAATAATTCCGATAAGCAATACCATTTCATGGTTGATACAGGAACTCTGACTGTTGTCAGCAGCAAAACAGCTATGGAACTCAATCTTTCTGCCGGCGTGGAGATCGTTGCAAAAGACACCGCTGGTGGCACCAAGCCCATGCAATTGATAAGTCTTGATTTACTGGGCCTCGGTAATATGTCGGTCGCTGAATGTGCGGCCGGAATATTGGATTTTTCCGAATTAGGGGGGAGTCTAAAGGTTCCGGATATGGAAATTGATGGCCTGCTCGGATCAAATTTTTTGCGGTATTTTAAGGTCACCATTGATTATAAAAATAAAAAATTGACTCTTGATGGCAACACAGCGCCGACAACAGCCCAAGAGGGTGATTATATAATAAAGTTCTCTACAGACATGAAAATGGGCTATGCCCCAAGAGTTGAATGCACTATTGACAATCACATTAACGTGTATGGGATCATTGATACTGGAGCGCCGTTTTTGGCAACCTTGCCGCTTTCACTCGTTGAAAAAACGGATGGTTATAAATCCGGGCCGGTGGTTAAAGCTAAAGGAAACGTTGGGGGTGCCGCATTTAAAACCTGGGAAAACAACATGTTGTTGAGAGTTAAAAGTATGAAAATAGGAACATTAGTGGCCCATGACATTCCAGTTATCTCGCTACCCCACCGGGACATTCTCATCGGGAAAAAATTTCTATCCAATTTTCTGGTTACACTGAACTATCCTGGCCGTGAGATGACACTAACACCTTATGACAAATTGACTTTCCCAACAAACATCTATTCTTTCGGCACAATCGTGAATAAGGACAAAGACGGAAAAACAGTGATTGCCGGTTTTTGGGAGGGGACAACGGCAGATAAAATCGGCGTTGAAATCGGAGACGAATTGGTAACGATAAATGGAAAGAAAATTGACGAGTTCTCACCTACTGAAGTGTATAATATTTACTATAATGACGATATCAAGGAAATTGATGTTGTATATAAAAACAAAACGGGTTTGCACAAAACCAAAGCAACGAAAGAGATGCTATTGCCTCCGCTATTGGCATCATTGACTTCAAAGGCGTGAGGAGCCAGATCAACACAGATCCCGCATCTATTGCAGCAGCCAAGATCAATTACCGGTTTTTTTTGTATGCTCATCAACTCACTCCTTTATCAATGGATTCAGCCCACCAGCCTTTTAAAATATGAGCCTGTTTTTCTTTTTCCGCAAGATCAAGAAGCTTGTAACCGGAATCCAGCAAAATTCCATAAAGTACGCCGCATCCCGGGTCTTGATGGTGTTCATATCCGGTCTGGGCCAGTTCTATCATTTTGTGGGCCAGCTCAATGGTGCGTGCGATGTTGATGTCACATTGTTTATTAAGCATGGTAAATTCTCTTTAATCGTTTCACACCAGGGTAAGTAACCATGGGTAATTATTGATTTCCGGCCAGGATCTGCTCCGGGCTGCAGGCATGAAGCAAACCTGATATCCGGGTAGCCGTAAAATCCCACCCTGTGTAAATATCAATGGTTGTTTTGTCTGCCTGGATAAAATCAGGCAGAACCATAGATTTTAAAACTTGGGCATTGGACAGTGCCCTGATGGCATATCCGCGCTTTACCGGGTCTTTAGAGGAAAGGTGGTTCTGGAGTTGTACCCTGGTCACATCGGTCAGACCCCAGGGTACTGCACCAAGATATGTACCAATGCCCCACAAAACCCCGCGCTGGAGCATTTCATGTTCAATGTGGTTGCCTTTGTCATCCAGATAAGAAAAAAGGATGCATTTAAATTCCCGGGCCAGCCCCGGGCTTTTGCTTAAAATCTCTCCCATGGCCTCGGGGGAACCCCAGCCGATGCCGCCGGATTCATCGTTCAGGTTCCACATGATCCGTCTTAAAATTATTCTGGCCTTTTCTGTGGAATACTCTACAATCCTTACCACAAGCTCCCCCATTGCAGTTACGCTGCGGAACTTGATCAGTTCCTCCTTGTTGTAAAAATAAGAGAACAGATGTCCGGTGAGTTGGGCATCCGGAATCTGCGCCAGCTTGGCCAGAGCCTGGCTTCGATTGCCAAGGGCAAGAAATTCACCCACCTGTTTTTTTGTCTTTCTGCCGTATGGTTTCATGGCTGTTCTCTTTCACGTGTTAATTTGCTGTTTCCGAACCGCCTTTGAAATCTTTTAGGTCTGATTCAATGACCCAACAAAAGCATAAATTATGCCAGGTCCGTTTATACCGGGCTGTTGATCTTTATCCCAATGGTTATTGGCTTAGGCGCAACTTTGAAAGTTCATCTCTCAGAATCAAAGGCCCCCAGACTGGAGGCCGGAAACCAGGTAAAAGACAAGCTATATGATGGGTTTTATTGTTTCTGCGTTGAATTTGAAGAAATTGAGTAAAAACTGAATTGTTGAGTTATAGAAGTACAGTCCGCCTGTTTTTTCAGTGAATTAAGGCCCATGATCAAAATTAAATCTGCCACAGATACGCCGGATTTTAAGTCGCCATCAAGGCACGCCAATGGACGCATATTGGTTATATGTGTCTGTTGGTTGGGGGGAAAGGTTTATGACTATCTAGCCGATAGCCCCTCATGTTTTTTTAATTGCTCCCACTCAAACCGGATGATGTTTCGCTGGTTTCGGTCAAATTCAACGCCGACAAGATAGATTTCATCAGACTTTTCACGGAATTTGTCTGCATAGCCTTTTTGCCGGATTTGTGCCAGCGCTGTTCCCGGGGTTTTGTCAATATCCACGACTTTGAATTCAAAAATGTAAACCTTGTTATCGTCCAGTTGAACGGTCATATCAATGCGGCCATGGCTGGTGGTATCCTCGGGGGTGACATCAAGACCAAGGGCCGTAAAATAGCAGTAAAAGACCGAGGCATAATACCCCTCATATTGGGAAAGCTTATTTTTCCGGTACCAGTCATGGGGGATAGAAGAAAAAAGAGATTGAAAAATCGTTTTGAGGGCATCCGGATTCTTTTCCTGGAAAGCCTGGTAAATCTTAAGCTGCACTTTTTCTTTCATTACCTTGTCATGGGAATACCGGCTTAAGATATAATCTGACAAACTGGCTTTTACCTCCATGTTCGGGTACCCCAGTGTATAAAAGGTTTTGCCCGCCACCCGCTGTGCATGCTCAATGGTGAGATAGCCTGCCTGGAAAAGAAGATTTTCCGGTTCAATAAAATCAACTTCAAACGCGCCGATCAGGGCTTCAGATGCCTGGATATGTTCAATGCCGGGGATATAATATTTTCTTTTTTCAAGCAGATTAATCAGGAATCCCGGCGTTCCCGTCTCAAACCAATAGTTGCGAAAGGTTCCGGTACGAAGGTAATTGAGTATGCTGAAAGGATTATAAACCTTTTGGCCAAGCCATGCATATCCATTATACCACTTGCGGATATCTTCCAAAGATTTATTGCCCAGGTAATCGGAAAAAATCTGGGTCATTTCGGGTTCTGAATAACCGCAAATTGCGGAATACTCAGGCTCCAAAGTGATGTCAGTCAGATTATTCAATCCGGAAAACAAACTTACCTTGGAAAATTTGGATACACCGGTGAGCAGTGCAAACCGGATATCCGCATCATTGTCTTTGACAACGGAATAAAGATTTTTCAATCCTTCCCGGATCTCCCAGGCCCGGGCATGTTCAGATATGTTGTCCAGGATGGGTTTGTCATATTCATCAATCAGAATAACCGCGCGCAAGCCATATTTTTTTGCACTGTTCCGGATCAGTTCGCCAAAATATCCGGGTATGTCATTGGGCTGCCGGCAGGTAACTGCCAGGTTTGTCTCATTTGTGTGAAGAATATCCCTGATTCTTTGGTCAAGCTCTTCACGGCTCCTGATCACGCCGCCGCCAAAGGAGATGTGGATTACCGGGTGATGCTTTTCCCAGTCCCAGTGATTATGTAGCCAAAGGTTTGAAAATAGCTCCTTATTTCCTTCAAATGCCTCTTTCAGGGTGTCGATAAGCAGGGATTTTCCAAAACGCCTGGGACGGGAGAGAAAGTAATATGTACCCATTTGATCAAGCTTATGAACAAACCGGGATTTATCCACATATGCATAGCCTTCCTCAATAATTTTTCTTAAATTGCTGATGCCTACAGGTAGTTTTTTCATCTTGCATCCTCAGCGCATATTTGTTTATTTGCTGTTATAACATAACATGGCTTTTATGCTCGCACAAAGTCGAATAAAATCTTTGTGCTCCAGTGGCGTTGTGTGCATTTTTCAACTAAGAATCACTTAGAGCGTGTTTGATAATTAGGGGATCGAAGCGAAATCTCATGAAAATGAGAACCAATTTTCACAAATTTTCTGTTAATAGCGGGACTATTGACATATAAGTTGCCATCAAGGCAGGCCAATGGACGCATACTGGATGGAATATATGTGTCCGTTGTCGTAACGCCGAGGGCGGCTAAAAGACAAGTAGATGGATGATTTTATTTTGCCAATGGGCGGCCTTATCAGCCAAAGGAGAATCAATATGTTGAAATCGAAAATAAACGGGTTCTTTGTTTTTTTCTTGTTTTTACTTATTTCCTGCACCCCCAAACCTTCTTTCCTGAAACCAAGCGACAGTCCGGCCGGCGTTCCTTTGGATCTGGATTTACCCTTCAGTCAATATGTTCAGGAAAGCAGAAAAAACATTGAACAGATCTTAAATGAGCTTCGGTTCGCCAATGGTGACAGCCCATATCTTGGAGCATATCCGGCTGCCCAGGTCGCGCAAATGCGAGGACCCTTTGAGCTCCTGCCGGAAAACGGCAGCACAGGGCCCGGCAAAGGCAAGGGCTTTCTTCTCATCCACGGGCTCACCGACTCCCCTTACTTGATGCGCAGTATTGCCGATTCCCTGCACCAGGCCTATCCCAACGGAACCATCCGGGCGGTCCTGCTGCCCGGCCACGGTACGGTTGCCGGGGACTCCCTGGACATGAAACATACAGAGTGGATGGCCATCACCGACTATGGGGTTCGCAGTTTTGAAAAGATGGGGTCGATTTCCGATCTCTACCTGGTTGGATTTTCCACGGGCACGGCTCTGGCCATTCGCCATGTGCAGGACACCCCCAAAAGTCCAAAAATCAAAGGCCTGATCCTGATCTCCACAGCTGTCAAGGCCAGGTCAGGGGCTGCCTTTCTGGGCCCCTACCTGCGCGGGGTAAAGGATTGGCTCGCCACATTTGAAGAAAGAGACGCCGCGCGATATGAATCGTTTTCAGTCAATGCCGGCGCTGAATTTTACCTGCTCACCAAAAACATCATGAACAGTAAACCCCCCATTGACGTTCCGGTTCTCATGGCCGTCAGTGCCGACGATGCAACCATTGACGCCAATGCCGCCCGTCAGTTTTTCTGTGACCGGGTGACCGCCCCGCGCCGCAGCTTGATCTGGTATGCATCCCGCCATGCCGGGCACAACATTGATCCGCCCTGTAAGGACATCAAAGAGGTTAAACCGTTTCCGGTGGAAAGGCAATTTCAGGGAACCTCATACCGGTTTGCGAACTACGCCCACACCGCCCTGTCCATGAGTCCGGCAGATCCCCATTACGGCGTCAATGGTAAGTATCACCAATGCAAAGCCTATGATACCCCACCAGATATGGCAGATTTTAATAAGTGCCAAAAAGGGTCAGCAAAAACCATTTTCGGAGAAAAGGACATTGCTTCGAAAGCGGCCAGAAAAGCCCTGGATTACGATTACTGGAGAAGAGGAACCTTTAACCCGGATTACCCAAGACTGGAAAGGGCCATCATTTGTTTTGTTGCCGGCGATACCTGCGACTTGCGAAGAGCTGTGGATGATGGGTCTTGAGAGTCTTTTACAAACCAGAGCGATACTGGTATAAGATTGTTCCATGGAACAGATACTGATTTCAGCTTGTCTTCTGGGAGAGCCGGTCCGCTATGACGGCAGATCCTGCCCCATTGAATGTGAACGCATTGAGCAATGGCAGGCTGAAGGGCTGTTGGTTCCGGTCTGTCCGGAAATGGATGGCGGCCTGCCTGTGCCCCGGCCCCCGGCAGAAATTACCGCCGGCGGCGGCCCGGGGGTGTGGGCGAAAACGGCCCGGGTGATCACTGGGCAGGCTGATGTTACCGCCTTTTTTATCAAGGGTGCACAGGCCGCGTTGGACAAGGCCGTTTCCTGTGGTATTAAGACAGCCCTTTTGAAACAAAAAAGCCCATCCTGCGGAAGCTGCCGGATCTATGACGGCAGTTTCAGCCGGCGCCTTGTGGACGGCATGGGGGTGACAACCGCGCTTTTAAGGCAGAAGGGGATTATGGTTTTTGGTGAGGATCAGATTGATCAATTATCAAACACGCTCTAAAGAAACCGGGATTGCCCGGTGGGAGAAATTCTATGGCGGACATTACTGTGGATTCCTGGGGCATGCTCCAGGAGGAATTGTTTAAAGGATCCTGGAATGACGGTATTCAACGGTTCCGGCCGCCATTTGTTTACCGGGGCCTGTCCGATGCATCCTACCGTCTTGAAACCTCTTTGATGCGCCTGGGCGGACCGTTCTGGTCCCTTGAAAAACATCTGCTGCGTAATTTCCGAAAATATTCCAGGGCCCAGGGGCGGGAAGAACCTGACTCCTTCTGGCACCTTCTGGCTGTGGCCCAGCACCACGGACTGCCCACCCGTCTGATGGACTGGACCTATTCGCCCTATATTGCCCTTCATTTTGCCCTGGCCAATCTTGAGCGGTTTGACCTGGATGGGGTGATCTGGCGGGTCAATTATGAGCAGGTCCATGACCGGCTGCCGCCGGAACTTAAAGAACAACTGGCCGCAGAAGGCGCCCAGGCGTTTACCGTGGAGCTGCTCACCAGCATCGGCCAGGAAAGGCCGGACTGTCATGCCGGGGAAACAACCTTTTATCAATATGTTGAAACCTTAACCCAGTTTGATGCCCTGGGCCTGCCCAATGAGTTCCTGCTTTTTTTTGAGCCGCCATCCATTAACGAGCGCATCGTAAACCAGTATGCGCTTTTTTCAGTGATGCCCAATCCCCGCCGTGTCATTGATGATTGGCTCAGCCGTCATGCCGATCTGTTCCAGCGCATCATTATTCCGGCGGAGTTAAAATGGGAATGCCGGGATAAACTGGATCTGTGCAATATCACGGAGCGTGTACTGTTTCCCGGCCTTGACGGGCTGGGATCCTGGTTGAAGCGCCATTACAGTCCTAAAGTTTGATACTTCATGATTCACAGCCTGTCGAGGCAAAGCACCCTGATTTTATTGCCTGCGGCCTGCCATTTGAGATCAAGGTCAAACAGCCGGATACCGTATACACGCTCGTTATCCCATCCATCAGTGCGGGCGTCTTTTTTTATACTGGAAAACTGGGCATTGCTATAAGCGGGCCGGGGATCATTTTCCAGCACCTGGGTGATGATGGCCCGCAGATTGGGTATACTCTTTTCCCTTTCCCGGATCTGGGCTGCTGCCGTGTCTGAAAAACGGATCTGGCAGATCTGGTTGTCCGGCGCGGGTGCAAAACCGTCCCGGGCAGTGTCCAGCCTGTCTGAATAGGGCAGATAGGGTTTGATGTCCAGCACAGGGGTCTGATCCAGAATATCCACGCCGGTCAGGTGAAGCACCGGCCCTTTGCTCATATATTCAATGTGTTCAAGCCGTACACAGGACATACCGATGGGGTTGGGCCGGAAAGGAGAGCGTGAGGCAAAGACGCCCACTTTTTTATTGCCCCCAAGACGGGGAGGCCGTACCATGACAGGCCATGTCCCATCCTTTTTCACAGCCTTATGAAAAACAAACACCAGCCAGATATGGGAAAACTGTTCAAGTCCTCTTACCGCGTCGGGCCTTGCAAATTCAGGAAAAAATTCCAGCATCCCCGGTGCCTTATCCACAAGGTTGGATTGCCGGGGGATGCCGAATTTTTCCTTGAAACAGGTATGGATCACCCCAATGGGGTCTAAATGGACTGCCAAAACGTCTCCTGCTGATGAACCATAACAATCTCCTTTGGATGGTGGGTATTTTGTTTGCCCATGGATCAGGATCTGATCTGTCCATTTCCCCACGCTACAAATTTAGTGGTGGTGAGCTCTTTTATGCCCATGGGGCCGTAAGCATGCAGCTTTGAGGTGGATATGCCGATCTCAGCGCCCAGGCCCAGTTCGCCCCCATCATTGAACCGGGTGGATGCATTGACAATGACAAGGGATGCGTCCACTTCCCGGATAAAACGCCTGGATCGGTTCAGATCCGTTGTGATAATCACTTCGGTGTGGTTGGAGCCGTAGGCCGCGATATGGGCTATGGCATCATCCATATCTGCGACCACCTTGACGGCCAGAGTCAGCGCCAGATACTCCATGGGCCAGTCCGCTTCGGTGGCGGGAAGTGCATCGGGCAGTATTTCACACGTTTTCGGGCACCCTTTAATCGTAACACCAGCCTGGGCCAGGGCTGTGTGGGCCATAGGCAGAAATGTTTGCGCCACACCTTCATGGACCAGCAGGGTTTCCAGGGCATTGCATACCCCGGGCCGCTGGGCCTTGGCATTGAGTACGATGCTGACCCCCATGTCCAGGTCTGCCAGATCATCCACATAGGCGTGGCACACCCCTTTGTAATGCTTGAGAACGGGGATACTGGAAGCGGCCACAACATGGCGGATCAGGCCTTCGCCGCCCCTGGGTATGATCAGGTCGATATACTCTTCCTGTTTGAGCATGATATCCACGGCAGCCCGGTCCGGCGTGGGGATCACCTGGACCGCACCGGCGGGCAGGCCTTCTGTGGAAATCCCAAGCCCAATGGCCCGGGCCAGGGCCCTGTTGGAGCAGATCGCTTCGGACCCACCCCGCAGGATTACGCCATTGCCGGCCTTCAAGCACAGCCCTGCCGCATCCACGGTGACATTGGGTCTTGATTCGTAGATAATGCCGATAACGCCCAGGGGGATACGCATTCTGGCCATTTCAAGCCCGTTGGGCCGGATGGTGGAATCCGATAATGTCCCCACAGGATCTTCCAGACCGGCCACATATTCCAGCCCCTCAACCATCCCGTCCAGGACCTTATCCGTAATCGTCAGCCGGTCAATCATGGCATCGGATAATCCGTTCTTCCGGGCTGCTGCCACATCCTTTGCGTTTTCCGCCTGGATGATCTCTTTATCCTGTTCCAATTGTCTGGCAATGGCAAAAAGCGCGCTGTTCTTCTGTGTTGCCGGCAGGGTTGCCATCATCCGGGCTGCTGCCCTGGCCTGTTTGGCAATTTCAATGATCTGATTTTCCAAAGACATAAATATGGTTCTCCTTTATTAGTCTCAAGTAAGGTTAAAACCTCCGCCTTTAGGCGGATAGATTTATCACTCCCATTTTGCTATTCATTATGCCTCAACTTAGGGAGGAGTTATAGTCTTCCACCCGGGTGATGCCTGAGGGCAACAGGCTTTTTCCCCTTTCCACTACAGCTTTCTGGGCCCCCCGGTCAATGGTAATTCGCCCTTTGGCCTGCAGGGTCAGGCCGATCCAGTTTTTCCTGGATGAGGCCTTTTGTTCATTGGGAACAAAATAGGTGCCGGTATAGTTATTATCTGCAATTTTGATCAGGATATCCTGTTCCAGGCCGCAGGCGATGACCATGGGAATGCCTGCCGCAGTCAGCTTTTTGGCGGCGCTTATTTTGCTGCCCATGCCCCCTGTGCCCAACGGTCCGGCAATCTCTCCGGCCATGGCTTCGATATCACTGTTCATGGCTGTTACCTGTCTGATCAACTGTGCATCTTCATGCTGCCGGGGATCTTTATTGTAAAGACCGCCGATATCGGTGAGATTGATCATCAGATCCGCCCCAAGCAGCATGGACATCATGGCGCCCAGGTTGTCATTGTCTCCAAATTGCAGGGATTTGACAGCCACGGTGTCATTCTCGTTGATAATGGGCAGCACCTGCCATTCCAGAAGCGTGTTCAAGGTGTTTCTGGCATTCAGATACCGGACCCGGTCGCACAGATCCCCCCTGGTCAAAAGAATCTGGGCCACTTTCCGGCCGCAGTGCTGCATGGCCTTTTCCCATTCACGGATAAGATCTGCCTGGCCAATGGCGGAAACGGCCTGGCGCTTGGGGGTTTCCGACGGCCTTTTTTTAAGACCGATTTTTTTAACGCCCGCAGCCATGGCCCCGGAGGAGACAAGGATCACTTCCATATTCCGGTGGTGGAGTGCACAGATCTGATTTGCGATGCTGTTGATGATCTCAATGTTAAGGCTGTTTTTCCGGGTCAGCACCCCTGAGCCCACTTTGACCACAATGCGTCTGAATGCGGGCAGGGCTGAAAATTGCTGGTCGGTGTTCATGGGTTATGTTCTCTTTTAGATAAAAAACGTAAGTAATGGGTCAAAAATTAAACCATCGTGCAGATGATTGCAAGGCATGATTTTTTGATTGTCTTTGATGAATTACTTTGGGCAACGCCTTTTGACCAGGGACCTGATCCACCGTTAAAAAACAGTCACTGGGGCGTGTGGTCAAGATGGTATAGATGGTTTGACATTGACCGGGTTCAGGGCATATGATGGGGTAATTTTACTTACTCATCATTCAAGGAGTCCTCATGAAATGGATTCGGCGTGTCAGTGTCGCGATCGTTCTGATGGCTGTCTGTTGTGTTATTCTTTTTTTCTTTCTGCCACAGCTCAATGATTACCAAGATGACGGACAATTAAAATTGGCAGGCCTGGATTATCCGGTGACCGTCATCCGGGATGATGCCGGCATTGCGTATATCCATGCTGAAAACATTGGGGACATGTTTTTTGCCCAGGGGTTTATCACGGCCCAGGACCGATTGTTCCAGATGCAGTTGACCCGGATGTATTATGAAGGACGGATCTGCGAGATGGCAGGGGACAAGGCCAGGGATCTGGATATCCGCATGCGCACCATCGGCATTTCACGCATGGCGAAAAAACAGGCCCGGATATTGAATCCTGTCCTGGCAGAACAGTTCCAGCACTATGTGGACGGTATAAATACCTTTATAAAAGAGTGCCCGGATGATCTTGCGTTGGAATTTCGTCTGGCCGGGATTAAACCCGATTTATGGCAGGTGGAAGACTGCCTTGGTGTACTGTTCTATATGGGCTATTCCACGGCAGCCAACCTGACCACGGAGATCATCTCCCAAATGCTGCTGGATACCCTAGGGTATGAAAAAACCGCCATGCTTCTGCCGTTGAATATGAATCTGGATGACCCCGATGACAAGGGCTTGATTGTCATGCCGCCTAAAGAGAACCTTGGGTTGTCCCTGCCCTTTGACCCAGGGCTTCTGGCCTTTACCAGGGACAGGATCTTGCGGGTGGGAAGTAACAACTGGGCCGTGTCCCCGGAAAAATCCGTGACCGGATCTGCGATGCTGGCGGGCGATCCTCACCTGGATCCAAGAATACTGCCGGGGGTCTGGTATCCGGCAGGATTGATCTGCCCCGGCATCCGGGCCGTTGGCGTTCAGATTCCCGGCATCCCGGGTATGGGGGTGGGGCGCACCGAGCACACTGCTTTGTCTGCCACCAACAATTATGGTGACATGGTGGACCTCTATATTGAAACCGTTGACCCGGGAAATCCGGACCATTATCTGGAGGGAAACCACTCCATCGCCTTTGGCCATATTAAAGAGTGTTTGAAAATTAAAGATAAGGATGCGCCCGGCGGTTTTCGAACAGAAGATCTGGATATCCGGACCACCCGCAGGGGACCGGTGGTGTCCAAAGTCCTCAAGGGTCTGGACAGCAACAAGGTGGTCACGCTGCGGTTTGCACCAATGGAATCCATGACCCCTGATATCGGAGTGCTGGATCTGCTTACGGCAAAAAATGCAGAAGAGCTTTCCCGGGCCATGCAGGATCTGCCCATAGTCTGTTTTAACTGGGTGTTTGCAGACACTTCCGGCAATATCGGCCACACGACATCCGGCCGGATTCCCATACGACGCCAGGGCGGCACGTTTCCCTATGTGGTCAAAGACTCGACAGACAACTGGCAGGGCTGGATTGCCCCGGATCAGATGCCCGGGCAGATGAACCCGGCAAAAAAATGGGTGGGCACCTGCAACAATAAAACGGTGGATTCCAGCTTTCCAGGGTATTATTCATCCTTTTTTGCACCGTCATTTCGTTATGAACGGCTAAAGGAACTTATGACAGGCAAAGCCAAGCAAGTCCCTTTGGATCTGTTTCAATATCAAAGGGATACAGGCAATGTAATGGCCCGGCGCATTGCACCGGTTATGGCCGGAATTCTTTTGGCAACCCCGGAGACAAAAGATCTGGGGCGGATTCTGGCGGACTGGGATTATAAAGATGATCCAGAAAAGCCAGGACCTTTGCTGTTTCAATCCATCTACCGCCATTTTGCACTGGCTGTTTTTGAAGATGATCTGGGGCCGCAAAAGGTGTTGACCCTGTTGAATTCCTGGTATTACTGGCAGGAACGCCTCCTGCAGTTTGTGCTGGCCGGGGAGAGTCTTTTTTTTGATGATCTGCGTACTGCCGGTAAAACAGAAACCATGGCAGATCTTTTTGTCCGGGCCGCCCATAGCACCCGAAAGGAGCTGTCTGAAATTCTTGGCGATGACCCTGTCCAATGGCGCTGGGGGGATCTGCACACCCTTGAACTGGTTAATCCCCTTGTCCGCAAAGGACAACTAAAGGATTTATTTGGCACAGGACCCATGCCCATGGGCGGATCCGGTGAAACCCTGTACCGGGGGTGGTATGATTTTGAAACACCCTATACCGTGACCCATTGTGCATCCCTGCGCTTTGTGGCGGATATGGGGGATGATGAAAAGTTCATGGCGGTGTTACCGGGCGGTGCGGCAGGTCGAACCTTTCATTCCCACCAGAAAGACCTGGTCAAAGATTTTATGGATGGTTCTGTCCGGTATTGGTGGTTTTCAGATGCCGCCATTAAGGCTCATGCAAAGCATATCCTGACATTGGTACCGGAATCTTAGAGCCTGTTTGATAATTGATGAATCGGCTGCAATCCCATGAAAATGGCTCCAATTCCCCCAAATCTTATGTCAATAGTCCGGCTGTTAACAGAAAGTTTGTGAAAATTGGAGCCATTTTCATAAGATTTCGCTTGGATTCCCTAATTATCAAACAGGCTCTTAAAATCAAGACTCTTCAAGCGGTTTAATGATAAACGACTGAATCCGGTTGCCATCCATCTCCTTTACCGAAAAGACCCAGTTATTCATTTGGACGGATTCTCCGGGATTGGGGATACGCTCCACAAGTTCCAGAAAAAATCCCGAGACGGTATCGTAGTTTGCAGATTCAGGAATAGTCAAATTCAGCGCTTTATTGAGATGATATATATCTGTTTTGCCTAACACCAGCCATTTGTCCCCCTTGATCCTGACAATGTCCGGTGTATTTTGATCAGACTCGTCGGCAATTTCTCCAAAAATTTCTTCAACCACATCCTCAAGGGTTACGATACCGGACACACCACCATATTCATCAATCACAACAGCCATATGACTCTTTTTTGCTTTAAAGGCTTTAAGCAGTGAATCCAGTTTCTTTGATTCGGGTATGAAATACGGTTGTTTCATAATTGATTTGACATCAAGGCTGTCTGTGATCTCCTGGGAACTTTTATTTTCCAGATATCTGGAAAATAGATCCTTAATATGCAGCACCCCAATAATATTATCTATGGTATCCTCAATCACGGGAATGCGTGAAAATCCTGTTTTTAAGACCCTTGGAATATCAAGACCTTCGGCAGCATCCACCACAAACATGTCTGCTCTGGGTGTCATAATCTCAGAACAGCAGGTGTCATCAAATTCAAAAATATTGGTGATGTATTCCCTTTCTTCCTCTTTGATTTCGCCTTCCTCTTCCACTACTTCCACCATGGTCCTCAGTTCATCTTCGGTCACCGTTTCCTGGGAATTGTCTATGGTGCCGTGCAGTTTAGGTATGAAATTAAGAATAAAAATCAATGGCCATAAAATTTTTGACAACCAGTACAGGGGATATATGACGGCCCTTGAAACCACGACATTGTTGTGGTTGGCAAAGGATTTTGGAGAAATTTCCCCAAAAACAAGAATCAAAAGCGTCATGACCCCAGTGGCGATCCCTACGGCATTGGACTGAAAATGCCCAATGGCAAGGGATGTGGCAAGGGAAGATGCACCAATATTTACCAGGTTGTTCCCTATGAGAATGGTGGTTAAAAGGGTGTGGGAGTCTTCCTTCATCTTAAGGATAAGCCGCCCGGACTTAGAACCATCCCTGGAAATGTGAAGGGCTTTAACTTTAGAGATTGAAAAAAGCGCTGTTTCAGACATGGAAAAAAAACCGGATAAAAAAAGACAGATGCATAACAGGGGGACTTCAATACTCATCACTAAAAAATTTCCTATTTATCAAACAGGCTCGTACAGCCATGGACCTTTTTTTATAAATCAGATTAAATATGATGGCCGCTGTTCGTTTCGGGGCTCCCGGCAGTCCCAATCGCCTGCGCACCTGATGGAGCTGCTGTCTATGATTCCCAAGATCAGGTATCATTGAAAAAACCGTTTCACTGATGGTGCCGGCATTGGCCTGGTCCTGGATCAGTTCCGGCATGACCTGACGGCCTGCAATCAGATTGGCAAGCCCAATGTATCTGGTTTTCACAAGTAGTTGTGCAAGCCGGTAGGCCACAGCGGAGATTCTGTATATTATAACCGTGGGGACAACATTTAAAGCCGCTTCCAGGGTGACGGTCCCCGATGTGGCAATCAAAAGATCAGCCTGTTCAAAAATCTGTTTTGGCCGCCCTGTTACAATCCGGCATAACCCATTGTGTGGATGGTGAAAAACGATATGCTTAATACGTTGTTCATGGTGTTGAATGCCCGAAGAAACAAGGCACCTTAAATGGGGATATCTTTTTGATATAATACTGGCAGAATCCAGCATCACAGGGAGCAGCTTATCAATTTCAGCGGATCTGGACCCCGGAAGCAGGCCGATCACCAGATCAGTTGACAGGTCTTTTTTCTGGCCTTGGTTTAACACTGGTAAGGGTTGGGGATATTCATCCACCAGGGGATTTCCCACATAGGTGGCGGCAATTTTTTTGGCTTTATAAATGGGGATTTCGAAAGGAAAGATCAGTGCCACATGGTCTGTAAAGTTTGCGATGTCATCAAGGCGTTTTGAATGCCAGGCCCAGACCTTGGGCGCAATATAGTAGCAGACAGGAATATCATAATGCTGTTTGATAAAGCCGGCGATTTTCAGGTTAAAGCCCGGGTAGTCAATGAGCACAACAGCATCAGGGGGATCTGTCTTTAATCGTCGTTTAACAAGGGAAAACGCCTGTTTAATGGTACCTAACTGCTTGATCACCTGAACAAGTCCCATGGCGGACAATTTATCAATGGGAAAGAAAATGTCCGCCCCCTGCCCTGCCATAGCATTACCGCCAATACCCGTAATCCGGATACCAGGGCAACCTTGTTTTAATGCCCTTACCAGGGCGGCCCCATGGAAGTCACCTGAAGGTTCGCCGGCAAGGATCATGATCTGCCCGGGGTGTTTATTCATGGAACTCATCCTCGGTTACGGCAATGATACAAATATTGTAATGATCTGCAAGGGCAATCATTTTTTCACGGTCAAATGAGATGGATTTCCCTGCTTCAAGCACAAGCACATCCACCCCTGAGCGATGCATGGTTTCAATAGTGGTGCATCCGGATGCGGGTAAATCAAAGCGCAGATCCTGATTGGGCTTGGATAATTTGACAGCCGTGGCCCCATTGCCCCGGCTCAGCCGCCCGCCCCGTTCTATGGTGGCATCCGTGCCGTCAATGGCTTCCACGGCAAGGACTGTTCCATTGGAAATAACAAGGCACTGGCCAATATCAAGAAGGCCGACGGCTTTGGCAAGCTTCCATCCCTGGTGAATATCTTTTTTTTCTGATTTGTCCGGCTTTCGTTTTGTCCAGCATCCTTTAGGGCTGATAAGCTCTGGCAGAAGAAAGGTGGACGGTACCAGGGTAATCCCCTGCGTTTCCAAAAGGTCTGCAAAGGAAGAAAGGATATTGTCATCGTGGGTGCCCACAGTTTTGGCAATAAAGGCAAGGGCTTTGAAATCCGGTCTTATATCTTTGAAAATATTGGCCTTGCTGATGGAGCCCATGAGCAGTGCCTGGGTAACACCCTGGGATTTAAAATAGCGGAGCAATTTACTGAGCTGGCCCAGATAAAGCCATTCAAACCGGTGGGTCAGTTGGGCCAGTTGGGGGGCGGTTTCTTTGTGGAATCCTGCCCCAATCACTTCATACCCATTTGCACGTGCTTTTTGGGTAAAAAGCAGCGGAAACTGGCCGCCTCCGGCAATTAAGCCGATGCGGGAAAAACAATTGTTGCCTTGGCAGGTGTTCATGGCAATTAACGTGTCACCCCACGATTTGACTTTTGTATAAATTCAATAAAAGAGTTGACTTCTGGAAGTTGTTCAACTTCTGCCCTGGTTCTCTCCACGGCCTGGGTCACTGTCAATCCGATCCGGAAAAATATCCGGTATGCTTTTTTCAACTGGCGAATGACGGACGTTTCAAAATTGTGGCGTTTAAGCCCCACGTTATTCAGTCCATGGAGGGTGGCCCGGTCACCTGCGGCAATCACAAAGGGTGGAATATCTTTGACCACAGCGGATTTACCACCGATGTAGGCGTAATCGCCAATTTTAACAAATTGATGAATGGCCACAAGCCCGCCGATGGTGGCATAGTCTCCGATCTCAATATGTCCTGCAAGGGTTGAGTTGTTGGCAAGAATGACACCTTTGCCGGTTTTGCAGTCATGGGCAATGTGGGTGTAGGCCATCAGGTAGTTGTCTTCACCCACCTCGGTGATCCCTCCGCCCACCTCCGTGCCCCTGTTAATGGTGACAAATTCACGGATAATGGCCCTCCTGCCAATGGTCAGATAGGTGGGCTCTCCGTGAAATTTAAGATCCTGGGGCGCACCACCAATGGAGGCGTACTGAAAAATGCTGCAGTCCGGACCGATGGTGACATGGTCGTCAATGGTACAATAAGGGCCGATGGTTGTGCCGGCACCAATGGTAACATCTCCTTTGACAATGGTATAAGGGCCAATGGTGACATTCTCATCAATCCTTGCGGATGAATCAATAATTGCCGTTGGATGAATTTTTTGAATCGGATGACTCATGGTTGCTCCGTCCGGCTGCTTTCCAGCTTTTTTATCCGTTGTTCAAGGGAACGCAGTCGTGTTCTTAAACTGGGTAGGCGGGGTATGATACGGGCTGCTTTCAGCCAGGTTTTATGGGACATGTGAGGTATGCCTGAAACGATATCCCCTGGCGCAACATCTGCGGTTACGCCGGCATAGGGACCCACAATGGCCCCGTCTCCTACATGCAGGTGCCCTGAAATACCTGCTTTGCCGGCAATAATGACCTCTTTGCCGATGATGGTGCTTCCGGCAATCCCCACCTGGGCCACCACCAGTGTATTGTCTCCGATTTTGACATTGTGGGCAATATGGACCTGATTGTCGGTTTTAACGCCGTTACCGATGCGGGTTATGCCTAACGTTCCCCTGTCAATGGTATTGCAGGCACCGATTTCACATCTGTCACCGATATGGACGCTGCCTGTATGTACCAGCTTGGCATGAGCGTGGCCATCCTGGACAAATCCAAATCCGTCGGACCCGATGACGCAATTGGGATGAATAATAGACTGACTGCCGATTCGTGTTTTATCCGCCAAAAAGACATTGGGGCTGATCCGGCAGGAATCATTGATCCGGCATTGATTTCCGATCACCGTATTGGCCATGATGTGCACATGGCTGCCAATGGTGCACTCCTTACCTATGCTGACATGGGCATCAATGCGTGTGCCCTCACCAATGATACAATCATCTGCAATAACAACCGACGGATGAATAAACGCCACCAACGGCTCTGCTGGCATCAGATGCGCCACCACCTTAAAAAATGCAAGTTTTGGGTTGTCGCTGTAAAGAAGTGTTATACCGGAAACCCCAGGCACGTCATTGGGAACAAGGATTATTCCGGCCTTTGTTTCACCTAACCGGGAAAAAAAAGAGTAATCCTGGGCAAAGGTCAGATCCTTGGGGCCGGCATCGTCAAAGGAGGATACCCCGGAAATGGTTGTGCCCGGATCCCCATGTATCCGGGCATTCACCATAGCAGCTATTTGGTCTGCACTAAGCATGAATTATTTTATCTTGGCGTATGTTGCATTATATTCTTTGATGACCTCATCCGTGATATCCACATGATCTGCAGCAAAAATAACACCGGCCACTTTTTTTTCAATGATCAACGTATACCCTTGTGCCTTTCCTAATTTGTTGGCAATCTCAAAAACAGCTTTTTGTATTTGATTTATCCGCTTGTTTTGCAGAATCTTCATTTCCTGGGTATAGTCAGCGTTCATTTTTTTTAAATCATCTGCATTGTCCCGCAATTGCCTTTGACGCTCAAGCTTTTTTTCAGCACTGAGCACCAGGGCTTCACGCTCTAACGCATCTGACATATCTTTAACTTTTTTTTCCTCAGCCTGAAGTTTTGCCTGAAGTTGATCAAGTTTAGTCTTGAGGTCTTGTTGCATCATTTTACCGGCGCTGGATTCTTTTACTATTTTCTCAAAATTGACCAAACCGATTTTAGCTCCATCCCCAGCAAATGCACTGCAGGTAAACAATACTTCAATAATTACAGCCACCGAAATTAGAATACGTTTTTTCATTTATGCCTCCGAATATAAAATTTTAAATTTTTAAAAAAATGCGCCAATGGAAAAGTCGAATTGACCATCGCCTGTACTTTTAACATCTTTACCGTCTATAACAATACCATAGGTCAGTCGAATGGGACCCATCGGGGAGTTCCATCTAAGTTCAAAACCTGAGCTGGAAAACTGATCGCCCAGCTCAATATACTCACCGTCGTTATATACATCGCCTCTGTCGTAGAAAAAAATGCCGTACACCGCTTGTTCTTCTGCAATGGGAAACATCATTTCAATATTGAACTGGCAATATTTTTCACCGCCAACCTTAATGGAGGAACCATCTCTGGTGCCGTTGATATCAGTATTATCAAACCCTCTGATGGATTTGATACCGCCAAGATAGAAGCGTTCCCAGTCTATATCCGGATTTCCACCATTTCTGTCATCAAGGTATCCTCCTTTCGCGTAAATACCGGCTGAAAATTTCCAGAATAAAGGAAAAAACAGAGCGGATTCCACCATATATTTGGTAAAATCAATCTCACCGCCTAAAAATTCGCCGGCATATTCAATGGACAGTTTATGGTACATCCCCCGTGTGGGCAGAAAATGGTGGTTTCTTGAATCATAACTGATATAAGGCATAATACCTGAGGTCAGGTAAGAGCCTTCAGTAACTGATGTATTCTGGGTTTCCACATCTTTGATATCAAACTTTTCGATGTTGTAAACCAACCCCATGGTGGTGTAATCCCAGAATTGGCGGAAGGCCCCACGCAGGGTGAGCCCCATAGCATCTTTGTCATAATGGTCATATTCGTTTTCAAGTTTATAGATATCAAAACCGGCTGAAATCGGCCTGTCAAACAGCCAGGGTTCGGTGAACGCAATATTATACAACGCATTTTCCCCGGACATTCGAACGGTGAATTTGCCTGTCTGCCCCCGACCAAACAGGTTACGCTCTTCAAGGGAAATTTGGCCAAACAGACCGTCATCACTAGCAAAACCGCCGCCAAAAGAGAAATTTCCGGTAGGTTTTTCTTCAACATGTATCTGAACATCCAGCTTGTTTTCTTCCCTGGTGTTAACCGGCTTGATGTCGACCTTCTGGAAATAGTCTTTGAACACAAGGTTCCTGTTGGAACGCTGGATTTTTTTTATGCTGTAAAGACCTTGCTCCTCAATGGCAAGCTCTCTTCGGATAACCTTATCCCTGGTTTTTTCGTTACCGGTAATAATGATCCGGTTAAAATAGACAAGCGGCCCCTTATCGATGTCAAAGCTTATATTTACAATTGCTTGCGCGTCATTCTTATCCGCTTTTGGAATGATCCTGACGTTGGCATAACCCTGGTTGGCATAAAAATCGTTAAGGGTAATCATATCCTTGCGGATCAGTTCCCTGTTATACAATTCAGATTCCGGGGAAACCAGGAGCGATAGAAGTTCTTCTTCGGTGGTAAGAATATCGCCTTTAATGCTGACCACACCATTTTTATATTGAACCCCCTCATCAATTTTAAACCGGATGGTGATCTCTTCTGTTCCCATATTCACGACTGGGTCAGATACTTTGACATTGATAAATCCGTTATTCTTATAGAAGGATTCTATGCGAAGCACATCATTATCAAGTTCTGTTTCGTCAAGTTCTCCCGAAGATGTTATAAATGACCAGAACCCCTTTTCCCGGGTCTGCATCTCATCTTTGATATCATCATCTTCAAAAAATTTATTGCCCTCAAATTCAATGGCCGTGATTTTTACTTTTTCACCCTCTTCGATATTGAAAATAATATCTGCCTGATGGTTTTCCAATGACTTGATATCATAGGAAACTGAACAATTATAGTAATTTTTTTCATGATACAGGCGTTTGAGTTTATTCACATCATTGTTCAGCTTATACGCATTGAGAATGGACCCGGTTGATGTTCCGACAACCTCATGTAATTCTTCTTCCTTATAAACATGATTGTTTTCAAAGAGGATATTACGGACACTGGGTTTTTCCTGGACTTCAAAAATGATCTCAACCCCTTTATCCATGTTCTGTTTCTTAATGACCACATCATCAAAATACCCCATTTTATACACATTGCTCAAATCATTGTTTAATGCGGTACGATCTAAAAGATCGCCTTTTCGGGATGCGATAACTCTCTGGATGGCATCTGCATCAACACGCACATTGCCTTTGATGGTAATGGCTGAAATAATTTTTTTCTGAAACAGTTCGCCGATAATATCTTTTTCCAGGGAAGTTGCCCCGGCATACAATTCTGAAAGACTGGAAGATTGTGAAAAAAAGGTTAAAGGCGCATGTTTTTCATATACATTGTGCATCTGCGAATCAATGCTCACAGCCTGCCCCGCTATAAAAATGTCGCCGGTGATGATCCAGTCAACACCTAAACGGATACCTTCCCGGCGGAATTGATCGTATCCCCAGTCAGTTGTATCAACAAAGGTGTCGGTAATCACTACGGTTGCACCGTCCTTTTCAAGTTTTTCCTTCAACATTTTTGACAGCGCCGGCGCAATTTTCTCGTCAGGCTGCTCTGCCTGGACATGAAAGGGGAATAATGCCACCGCGACCCGCTCCCCAGCAGACAAAAGGCTTGTCCCCAAAAGACAGAAAAAGGCTGCAAGTAATAGACTGAACTTAATATTTTTCATATCTAACCCTAATGAATTCATTTTAGATGGTTATTACTCTGTATGCGGTACGATTTTCCCGTCTTTCAACGTCAGTCTCCTGCCCATTAAGCCGGCCAGATCTGAATTATGGGTGACCACGATAATGGTCATCCCCATTTCCTGGTTAAGTTCTTTCAAGAGTTGGTGAACCGCGTGGCTGTTCTTTTGATCCAGATTGCCGGTGGGTTCATCCGCCAGCAACAGTGCCGGCGCCATAACAAGTGCCCTTGCGATGGCCACCCGCTGTTGCTCTCCCCCGGACAGATCTTCCACCCTATATTCAACCCGTGCACCAAGTTCTACTCTTTCAAGCATATTTACTGCATGTTTTTCAATAGTTTTTTTAGATTTACCACTGATCAGTCCAGGCAGCATGACATTTTCAACCGCTGTAAATCCCTGGAGCAAATAGTGAAATTGAAAAACAAAACCAATATGTTTGTTTCTGAAAGCGGCAAGTTTTTCATCATCATACCCCAGGATCTGTTCACCGTGGAACAGCAGACGTCCCTCATCCGGTTTATCAAGGGTGCCGATGATATTGAGCAGGGTGGATTTTCCAATGCCTGACGCTCCCAGGATAGCAATGGTTTCTCCCTGTTGTATGGATAAATCCGCCTTGTGCAGAATTTCCAGCGCAGTGGTTTTGGATACAAAAGACCGTGAAACCCCATTCAGTTGAATCAACGGCGTGTCATCCATATCTTATGGCCTCCACGGGATTCATCCGTGACGCTTTATAGGACGGATACAAGGTGGACAGAAAACAAATTAAAAGAGCGGATGCTGCCGTTAAAAAAACATCTGAATAGTCAAGCTGCACGGGAAGGGTGGCAAAGGGGTATGCTTCGGGAAGCTTTATAAATTCGTATCGTTTAAGGATGTAACAGATCCCCACCCCGAACGTGGTCCCGATACCTGTACCGATGATGCCGATAATCATCCCCTGGATGATAAAGATATGGCGAATCATGGCATTTTGGGCGCCCATAGCCTTTAATACGGCAATATCACGGTTTTTTTCCATAACCATCATGATCAGTGCTGATGCAATATTAAATGCCGCCACAAGAATAATCAGCGTTAAAATGACAAACATGGCGGTTTTCTCAAGCTTCAATGCTGAAAAAAGGCTGTGGTTGATATCCATCCAGTTGCGCAGGTAATAGGGATATTTTATGAATCCAAGTTGGTTTTGACTTAAACGTTTTACATTGAATATCTCATCAGTCCAAATGCCGAAAGCCGACACTTTGCCTTTGGCCGACACCAATGCCTGTACCTGATCCAACCGGGCATAGGCCAGGCTGGAATCGTATTCCGACATGCCGGATTTAAAGGTACCGGCAACCACAAACTGCTTCATTGATGGGATTTGCCCCATGGGAGAGATAATGCCCGATGCCGACATAAGAATCACACGGTCACCTTTTGTCACCCCCACGGCATGAGCCAGAGACTTACCAAGAATAATACCGGGAAGGCCTTTTGTCGTTGTTCTTTGCTTCAATGCTTTTTCAATGTCTTGGGTTGTGTATCCTTTAATCAGCGTAGCCCCTTTTTCCGGTTCAATCCCCCTAAGAATGATGCCGGAAAAAGAACTTGATGTGCGTATCATGGCCTGGCCAAATAAAATGGGAGATACGGCTGTGACCCCGGGGGTCTGCCTGATCTCGTTTTCCATATCTGGATCAGGGGTAAAGTGGCCGGAATAGTTCATCGCAAGAATATGGGGTTCCAGTCCAAGAATTCTGTTTCTAAATTCTGTTTCCGATCCGCTCATGACGGCAATAACCACGACCAGTGCCATGACACCAAGAATAACACCTGCCACGGACAACAACGTGATCAAAGAGATAAATCCCTCTTTGCGTTTTGCCCGCAGATATTTTCCGGCTATGAAAAGTTCCGCCCCAACAGACATTGTTTACAGTTTTTTCATATGTGGAAAAAGAATCACCTCCCGTATGGAGGCGGCATTGGTCAGCAGCATGACAAGACGGTCAATGCCGATCCCCTGCCCTGCTGTGGGCGGCATACCGTATTCAAGGGCCTGAACATACTCCTCATCCATGATATGCGCTTCATCATTGCCCTCATCACGCTGACGCACCTGCATGAGAAAACGGTTATACTGGTCTTCAGGGTCATTGATTTCGGAAAATCCGTTGGCAATCTCCTTTCCGGCAATGAATAATTCAAACCGGTCCGTAAGCTCAGGATCTGAATCACTTTTTCTGGACAGGGGGGAGACTTCCACCGGATATCCGGTAATAAATGTGGGCTGGATGAGTTTAGGCTCCACAAGGGAATCAAAAAGCTTGGTCAGCACTTTGCCATGCCGGTCCTTTTTGGTGATTTGAATATTTTCCTTTTCAGCGCAGGCAAGCAACGCCTGGGTGTCATTCATAATGGCCGGATCAATACCGCCAATATCTGACAAGGCATCTATCATGGAAATACGTTTCCACCCCTTGGAAAAATCAATGGTCACCCCCTGGTATTCAACACGTCTATCCCCGGCAATCTGGGTGACAATGGTGGAAAACATCTCTTCAGTCAGATCCATCAGATCCTCATAAGTGGCATAGGCCTGGTAGAACTCGACCATGGTGAATTCCGGATTATGCCGGGTGGAGACCCCTTCATTCCTGAAATTCCGGTTGATTTCGAACACCTTTTCAAATCCGCCAACCACCAGCCGCTTCAGATACAATTCCGGTGCAATACGCAGGTACAACTCCATGCCCAGGGCATTGTGCCAGGTTTTAAACGGTGTGGCTTCGGCCCCCCCGGGCAATGTCTGCATCATGGGTGTTTCCACCTCCATAAATCCATTTTCATCAAAGAAACGTCTCATGGCAGCCACAATGGCACTGCGTTTTTTAAAAATCTGCCGGGTGTTTTCATTCATGATCAGATCAAGGTACCGCCAGCGGTATCTTTTTTCAGGATCCTTGATGCCGTGAAATTTTTCAGGCAGGGGTCTTACAGACTTGGATAAAAGTTTAAAGCTTTCAGCAAGCAGAGTCCATTCCCCGGTTCTGGTCTGGAACAAAGGGCCCTGAACACCAATGAAATCACCAATATCCAGCTTTTTAAACAGCGCATATACATCATCTCCCACCTTGTTTTTCTGGATATATACCTGCATCTGCTCACCGGCATCCTGGAACCGGATAAATGAGGATTTCCCCATTTTATTAATGGCCATCATACGGCCCGCCAGGCAAAACCGGTATCCGTTTTCACCCAAAGTCTCCGGTTTTTTTTCTATCATATCCTTGACTTCATGGACCCTATGATCGGGTTTGAAATCATTGGGATACAGGCTGATACCCTGGGTTTTCAGCTCGTTTATCTTTTCTTTGCGAAAATCAAGAAGTGCGCTTGTTTTGTTATCCATAAAAATAGTTGCTTTCGTTTATATTTTGGCTCCGGATTGATAACTAAAAAGGGGCCGCTTCGGTTTGGTTTAAAACGTTAGGGCACGGTTAACGCCATGACTAAAACGTAGTAAAATATCGTTTTTGTATTGCCTTGTCAATGACGGCCCAGAGGAAACCCACGGCAAATTTATTCTATTGATGCCGATAGTTCCAATTGTCTTTGCAAATGGTCTTTACAAAGGCTTTATGGCATATTTTTTAGTGTTTGTTCACTTTCCCTTGTAATTTTTTGATTTTTAAATTGATATCAGATAGGGTGAATTCAACTTGTTTAAAAATAGAAAAACTTGTTATAAATAATGGGTTTTTTCATGGCTGTACTAACAGCCATGGGCCAACCTGGTCTTTTACCGAGATCCGCCACAACAAATCATGAAAGAAACTAAGAGGTTAAACAATTATTTCCATAACAAACCTTGTCGCCTCTCCCCCATAGGCAAACGTCACATATCCTATTTTTTTAGGGCCTCCTTGAATCGATAATATATTGATATTAAAAAATATAATAAAACATCCTTGTCAATCTGCAGTTCACCTATATTTCATGGCACAAGATTTGCTCCTTCAAAAATAAAAAATGGAAGAGTCCATTTTATTCCGCCATTTAATCTTGATGGAAGAGCCCAGAGATATTAACAGTGAGTGGTTCAGGTTGTCTGTTCCTTTCATTGTTATGAAACCCTTTATCTAAATTTAAGTTTAAGGAGATCAGCCCTTTCAAGGTAGTACTCATTTTTGAAAAATTTGAGATAAATTTCCTGAAAATACCGTCAAAAAAGGAGCTTTCCAATACCGCTGCCAAGTTCCATGGTAATATCATAGCAGATCAGATGTGCCAGATTCAGTATAAAATGAATAGCAGGTTAACATGGTTTACTGCTTAAAGTTTCATATTATTTAAAATGTATCATAATTTCAAAAGGTTGCTCTGCTAATCTTAAGTATTAGTACAACCTTGAAAAGGCTGGTTTAAGGAGATTTGAAGTGAAAAGGCTATTGACAGTGTGTGTATTAGTAGTTTTGCGTTTGCGGCATCGTTTTCTTTTGATGGAAATATCACATACCATAACGACATTGTAAAGGTTAACTTTACCTTAGATAATGATTCAACTAATGTTAGAGTTTGGACTGACTCTTTTCAGGATGGTGTCAATTTTGATCCGATTACCGCTTTGTGGAAGAAAGATGGCAGTGATTTTGGATTGATTAGTGAAAATGATGATAATGAGGACATTGCTCCAGGTCAGACTGACTTCGATTCAGGTTTCTCTCTGAGTACTCTTGGAGCAGGAGAGTATTTATTGACTGTGGCAACCTATGATAACTTTGCCCAAGGCGAGCTTCTCAGCAGTGGATTTTTATACGATAATCAACCTCCTGTATTGTTAGCAGATTGGGATCAACCCGCGAACAACACTGGTATGGGGTCTTATTATCGTGTACATCTTGACGGTGTTGATTCTGCTACCAATCCTGTTCCTGTACCTGGAACCATGACCCTTTTTGGAATTGGCATACTTGGCTTGGCAGCCTGTCGTCGTCGCGAAAGCGAGTATTTTTTTTTGCTTAACCAAACCCTTTAAGCGGTAGATTGATACTGGACCGTGAGACTGCGTGATTGGGACTTTAAACGAACAAAGGATACTCCTCTGAAAGGGGGTATCCTTTGTTTGATTTTATGAGCTGATCAGCGTGTTGCATTTTCTGAATTATATCCCCTCCTTCTTTCTATTCCCTTACGGCAGGGATATATGGCCGGCGCATTGACGGCATGACCAAAGAAGCCGAACCCAGACAAAAAACATAACATATCGTTTATTAATACCAAAACATCCGCCTGCCAAGTTTCTTGATAGATGATATTTATTTGTGGAAATAGCAAAAAATATACATTATAAAATCTGTGTACCAAGTGAATTTCAGATATTGGTCATGTGTTAGGCCATACGAATTTTGGGGGTAGGTTGGGTTAAACAAAGTGAAACCCAACCGCCATCGTGGCCGATGTTATGACCAAGTCCGAATTTCATTTTCATATAATTTTTAAGACAAAAGGACAAGTTAACGATGTGGACACTGCTGCGGACAATGAGTAAAAATCTGACCCTGGCAATTCCGGCAATGATGCTTGCCGGATTTATCTTTGGCGTTTTTATGGATGCCGCTTTTCTAAAAGCGCTGATTATTCCGTTCACCTTTTTAATGGTTTACCCCATGATGGTGACGCTGAATATCCAGAAGGTATTTGAGGGCGGAGATGTCAAGGCCCAGGCGCTTACCCAGGCGATCAACTTTGGCATAGTTCCTTTCCTGGCCTATTTTACGGGTCTAATTTTTTTTAAAGATCGGCCTTACATGGCCCTGGGGTTACTTTTGGCCGGATTAGTACCCACTTCGGGCATGACCATTTCCTGGACCGGATTTGCAAAGGGCAACCTGGCGGCAGCCGTAAAAATGACAGTTATTGGCCTGACACTGGGCTCCATTGCCACACCTTTATATGTGCGCATGCTCATGGGCACAAGCATCGAAATTGACATGGTGGCCATCTTCAAACAGATCGTGGTCATTGTCTTTATTCCCATGGCTGCCGGTTACCTGACCCGTCGCGCCCTGGTAAAAAAACACGGGGAAAAAGGATTTAAGACATCCATGGCACCTAAATTTCCGCCGCTGTCCACCCTGGGCGTTGTGGGCATCGTGTTCATTGCCATGGCGCTTAAGGCCCGGTCCATTGCCGCAGCCCCGACCATGCTTGCTTACATCCTTATCCCCTTGGTGATCATTTACGGATTCAATTTCACCTTCAGCAGTTTTGTGGGCAAACGGTTTTTGTCCAGGGGGGATGCCATTGCACTTGTTTACGGCTCAGTCATGCGCAACCTATCCATTGCCCTGGCCATTGCCATCAATGCATTTGGCAAAGAAGGGGCCTCGGCGGCTCTGGTTGTGGCCGTGGCCTATATCATTCAGGTTCAGTCTGCAGCCTGGTATGTAAAACTTACGGATAAAATATTTGGGTCAGCGCCTTTGGGCGATAAACCGATTTTCAAAACAGCACTGCCCAAAGCGGCTAAGCCTGGTCCTGATACCCCGGAAGATTTCCAGTCCCCTGATTCCCAAACGTCCATGGTCGTCGACATTCAAAAAATTCTTTTTGCCACGGACATCACGCCTTCGGCAAAATACGCGGCCCGTTATGCCTGTACCATCGGCAACAAATTCAACGCAAAAGTATGGGCCATCCATGTGGTGCCGGATCTTCTATCAGAATTTTCAGCAGGTGCAGGCGTTGATATAAATGACCCTGAAAAACAGGAGGAATTCAACCGGAATGCAGTTCAAAATGCTGAAAAAATTCTTGGGGAACGTATCCGAATCACATCGGAAAAGGTCAGCCAGGAAATGTCAGCTTGTCCCTTGTCGAAAGACCGTATAATGGTCAAAACAGGGGATCCGGTGGAAGAAATCACCAAAGAAGCGGCCCAGGGAAATTTTGATCTGATCATCATGGGCAGCCACGGAGACCAGAGTTTTGAGGATCTCATTTTAGGCAGCACCGCCCAGGGTGTTATCCACGCGTCAAAGGTTCCTGTCCTTGTCGCGCGGCCGGCTTAAAATCTGTTTGAGAATTGAGGGCCGCTGGCGTTCCAAAACCCGCGGTACCTTGTAATCCAGCCATATTAAAGATCGATTATCTGGCTTGAATGAAATTCCTTTTCTGGGTGATCTCATCATCAACAAAGCTCTTGATTTGGCTGTTTAACTGCAACTGAATT
>PDWJ01002815.1_pt1 | contig 29243 bp, 21 predicted proteins | sample 1430881 | NCBI WGS metagenome assembly PDWJ01 (sample SAMN01162460, study PRJNA174530) | Oral metagenome, whole genome shotgun sequencing project. | biome: Marine environment; feature: Marine mammal; material: Swab sample of the gingival sulcus; isolation source: swab sample of gingival sulcus...
CCTCCTCGCGCCTAGCCAGCGAAGCCCTGTTCGGCGCGATTTGTTCACTTTTTTTCGGGTCGCAGTACTAAGCGCTGGCGACCTCACCCCTGCGGCCTATGCGCGGGCCGGACCCGACGCCTGACGTGCTCCCCAGAACCACGCCTGCGGCCCTCCCTGGCGTGATCTCGCTTGTCGTGAACTCGCGTGCGCTGGACGGCACTCGGTTATCCGCCGCTCGAGCAGCGCCGTCACCCAGGCGTCGCTGATCGGTCAGGGCAAGAAGCACGTCCTGGGGCTCTTTCGGGGCAACACGGAGAATGCGGCGATCTGTGGCGAGCTGCTTGACCAGCTCATCGTCCGCGGCCTGGACCCACTGTCGGCCTACCTCTTCATTATCGATGGTAGCAAGGCGCTGAACAGCGCGATCAAGACACGCTTTGGCGCCCTAGCGCTCATCCAGCGCTGCCAGGTCCACAAGAAGCGCAAGGTCCTGTCGCATCTCCCGAAGGACCTTCAGGTGAGCGCGAACAAGGCCCTCGATGATCAACAGGCGGCGGGACATTCCCAGGCTCGAGATCCTTTGGAGGAGAGTATTACTGCAAGTGGGATCAGAGAGGCACTATGGCGTGGCCGAAGCGCTTCACCAATCCAAGCGACTTCTCCTCGATGCCCTGAGTGTAGCGCTGCAGCGTAGCTGAGGCTCCGAAAGGTGTGCTCTCAGCGATGTCCAATCCAGATAATTGGCTGGTCGACATCGTTGGTGCGGCGTCGACGGCGAGGGAGCCAGAGCGCGGCCAAGGTGCTGGAGGTCAGCGCCAGCAGGGCGCCGAGGACGCTGCGCCTGGAGGGCAGGGGGTTGAGCTGAGGCGCGCTGCGATGCTCGTTTGACTCAGTCTGGGTAGCCATCGACGAGGTCCTCGAGGGTCAGCTTTTTACCTTTCGCGGGCACGATCACGTCTTCTTGTTCGGCCATGTCCTCGCTCGACTCGCTGTCGACGGTCATATGGGCCGGGGCGAACTTGCCCTGCCAGTTTTTCGCGCTGCCCAGCGCGGCGGCCCGAGCCGTGGCCCGCTTGGCGAGGAGCCCGCGATACCAGGCGAGGAAGGTCAGCGGATGGTAGGAATAGACGTATCCGTCAACGGGGAGACCGGCGTGCTTGGCCGCGCCGCGGGTCCACCAGAGGGTGGGCTCGATCTGCTGCGCGATGAGCAGCTTGCGCTGAGCCAGGGGGAGCTTGGCGAAGTCTGGCGCGTGGAGCAGCTGGCTGGCCCAGTCGCCAGGTGTCCACTCCACGCGGCAGCGCACCACCAGCCCACGAAACTCCTCGCGCTTGGGATCGAAAGAGAAGAAGTTACGCAGCTCCTGGCGCGAGAGCAGGCCGTCTCGCGGTTTGCCTGCGGCGGGGCAGTCGATGCGCTCGATCAGGGCCCGATCACGACAGAAGCGGCTCGTACGACCACCCTCGATCAGATCCCAATACCCCGGGTCGAGGTGTTTTCCAAGCTCGTCGGGAGAGAAGATGGCGAAGTGGATCTGAGCTCGCCGTTCGCCCCGCGGCCCCGCAAGGCCGACACGCCCGATCAGCTCGCCCATGTCGACGGCGTCGTCGAGGAAGGCCGTCCTGCCAGCCTCGAGCTCGCGCATGGCGGCGGGGTTTCGCGCCATCCACGGCGGCTGCGCCTGCCCCCACTGAGCGTCTTCACGCTGGAGGTGGTAGTAGAGCGAATAGAACTCGAAGGAGCGCCGCTCATCTTCGAAGCGATGCTGCAGCAGCAGGAAGTTGCAGCTGCCGATGGGGCAGGGGGCGCCGAGGCGGGCCAAGACGATGCGCCCCGCGATGGGCGCGTAGACCGGCTTGCCCTCCTCCTTGGTGGGCAGATGCACGCCCGTGTGCCAGAGGCGTGAGCGCCCCAGGGGGCCCAGGGGGAAGCGCGCCGGCGCGTCTCGTTCGCTGGACTCGTAGTAGCGCTTCGCCTCGCGGGCGAAGCGCTGGTCTCGCTGGGCTTGGGTGGCGCTCTCCGCGCGCTCGGGCGGCGCCGAGAGGGGGAACCCCACGCTCGAGCCGATGCCCCGGAAGAGCCGCAGGAAATCGAAGGGCCCCGGATCCCATTTGTTCTTGGTCAGGTGATAGTGGCCCACGACCCCTGTGAAGCGCCGGACGCCCCCCATCACGGTCCACAGGAGCTCGCCGTTGCTCGCTCGGGGGGAGGTCAAGGGGATACGCAGGACGCTCGCCAGCACTCGGCAGAGCTTGATCATGCCCTCGTACTGCGCCTTGGAGAAGTCGTAGGCGAGGATCTGATGACCATGCACTCGGCAGGTCACGGTGTCTCGAGGAGGCAGCTTGCGTTTGGCGTAGTAGTTGGGGCTGCGTCCGGCGTCGCCCCTGTTTTGCAGCTCGATGCCGACGGAGATCTCGTTGACCACGCCCGCGTGAAACGCGCACTCCAGGGGGTCGAGGGTCTGGTAGACGGTGCCGTCGTTATCGCAGAGGAAATGCGCCGAAAGGCCACGCTGGTTATGGAGGACCTCAAAGCAGGCCTTGGCGTCAGGGCAGCCATCGAGGTGTACGACGATCTGGCGACAGACCGCTTGAAGCCGCGAGAGTGAGCGGTCGCGGCCCATGCAGCGGCGGTTGCGGTAGCGGAAGCGGGCCCGCTCCATGTGCTTGGCTGGATGCGTGGGGTGAACGACGCTGATGTCGCGGCTGTTGTGCGGCAGGTAGGCCGAGAAGCCGCCTTCGTCGTTGTAGGTCCGCACCGGATGACCGATGTCGTAAGCCTTGCCCGCGATGATGATCGAGGAGTTCCTCATGACGACTCGGCTAGAGTAGCCCATCCTGAACCGTGGCGCACCGCGACCAACCAGGGTGGGGCATGGTCTCGCTGAGAGGTCGACTCCGTGGTAGGGTCGCCGCCATGCAAAACCTCATTGACCTACGGATGTTTGCCGGCGCTTCCTTGCTCCGCAAGGGTGTGGTCGGGGGGCTTTTGTTGGCTCTGATGTGGTTGGTGCAGGCCTGCTGCACGGGGCCCATGTGCCGTGAGGTCAACAGCGGCCCTGACCGGCACCGCACCCGCGCCACCACCGTCAAGGTGCCCTCTGTCAACGACGACTCGGTCAACGCCTCCGCAAAGGACGCCACCGACTGGAAGACCTTCGAGCTGAAGAAATACAGCCAGCTGGTGGTGGAGCTGCATTGGGACAACCAAGAGGCGCGGCTCACGGTGGCGCTCTTCGATAGCATCGGCGCTCGAGTGGCGCAGGGCGAGGCCTGGGGCCAAAAGGGCCAGCGGCTGATCGTCCCCAAGGCCAAGAAGGGGCGCTACTTCGTGCGGGTGCAGGTGAGCGGAGAGGGCGGGTCTCATTATTCGCTCCGTATCCGGCGCAAGCGGGTCAAGGGTGGCACCTGCCACAACTGCACCGTCGGCGAGAAAATCTGCCTCAAGAAAGACGGTTACGCCCTATGTGGCAAGACACCCACCGGCTGCAATGCTTGGATCCAGACCTTCGCCTGCCCCAAGGGCCAGAGCTGCCAGAACGGCGCTTGCGTCGAGGGTTGCGTCAACCAATGCGCCGCTGAGGAGCGGCGCTGCGCGGCCAGGGCGAGCTACCAGGTTTGCCGAAAATCGGCCGAGGGCTGCTTTCAATGGAGCGAGGTGACCCCCTGTGGTCGGCGACGACGCTGTTACCACGGCAAGTGCCGCCGGCGAAAACCAAGCAATCTGGGCAAGACGGTGAAGCCCCCGCCCAGCACGGAAACGAGCGTCAAGGGCGGCGCCAAGGGCAAGATCATCAGCATGTATCGCTATCGCGATCGCATGACCCTTCACATCGAGATCAGCGCCGAGGCCGGCATCCGGGCGGGCATGACGGGCACCGTCCTTCGCGGCGGCAGCCAGTCTGCGTTGCCCAATGGGCGGATCAAGGTCACCAAGGTCTCGGGGCGCTACTGCATCGCCACCACGACCCTGAAGAAGATCGGCAAGAACCGCTGGGTGCGGATCAACGTTCGTTAGCAGCCTATCGATCCTGTCGCCCTCGCAGCAGCCAGAAGCCCAGCGCCGAGAGCAGGACTCCTCCTCCCAATACAGCGACGATGAAGAGAAACTGAGCGCCCCTGGAGGCGGAGCGTTGCGCCTCCAGGCTGAGGGCGTTGGAGCGCAGCACACCATGGCTGACCTGGAGTTGGTGTCTGCTGCGACAGGCATCATCCAAGGTAAACGAGAGCACCTGCTGCTCGTTGACCTCGGTGGCGAGGTTGCGGAGCTGGTCACGGAGGTCTGTTGGCCGTCGAGCCCAGCGCAGCGTCCCCAGCGAGCGCTTGGCGAGCTCACCGAGGTTGAGCAGCGGCTGGCGCTCGTCGGTGGGGGAGTAGGCGACGGGGTGAATCGGCACGCCCGCTCGGCGCGCCTTGTCACCGAAGCCGCGAAAGAGGTCTCGTGCGAGGTCACGGTTGAGCCCATTGGAGAGGACTACGAGCAGGCGCCGGGCAAACGCCTTGGGTGGAGCGGCGGTGCTTGAGAGCCCCGCTGCGGCCTCGGGAGGTAGGCTCTTCGAGGCGCCCTTGCGATTGGCCTCGGGGGGCAGAGTGAGCAGCTTCAGGCCCGCCTCAAGGGCCGGGAGCAGGGCGAGGGTTCCAGCGTCGGATTTGGCGGTGAAGCTGGTCAAGACCTGGCTGGCGCGCTGGGGCGTCCCCTGGCGGAGGGCGACGTCGACCTGCCAGCCGAAGAACACGACGCTCACCGAAGATCGCTTGGGCAGTTTCCCGACGAAGAGCTCCAGGCCCCGCCGGATCCGCGCCATATCGGCGTGATAGGCCAGGCTGTTTTGCGCGACGATGGCGACCTCGAGGGGCACCTTGGTTGCCGCGAAGGCTGTGGCATGGGTGGGGCTCAGGGCGGTCGCCGCTCCATCGAGGACAAGGTGATACGATGAGGGATCGACCAGCAGCACGCGCCCCTCGAGCTCGACCTTAGTGACAAAGGCGCGAACCACGCCCTCGGCAGCGCAGCGCCGAGCGTCGAGCTGGTGCAGCCGCAGCCGTGGCTTGGCCGCCTCGACGATGGGCGCTGAGACGAGAGCCAGACAGCTCACGACCACGAAGGGTAAGCATCTCATCATACGCTGGAATTAGCTCTGAGGGTTATAGTGATAGTCTTTGAACACCATCGGCGTGCGCCCCACGCGGAGGATGTCTGCGTCGAAGAGCGGCTGGTGGGCGATGCGCACCTCGTTGACATAGGTGCCGTTGGTCGACTCCAGATCGCGGACCGCGAAACCGTTCGGGGTGGAGAAGACCTCGGTATGGATAGAAGAGGTATAGTCATCGTCGAGGCGCAGCGTGCAGCTCTGGTCAGTGCCGATGACCGTAGTGCCTCCCAAGGGTACTACGGTGCCCTGTTGTGGCCCCTCGAGGAAGGTCAGCCAGCCAAGGACATGGGCCTTGCTAGTGGAGAGGGTCGTCGCCTCGGAGGCGTCGGACCCCACCTGAAGCACCACAGCGCTGGTGTTGTCCATCGATCCATGAGAGAGGCTCGCTCGCACCAAGCAGCGCGCCACCGCCGCAGCCGAAGAGGCCTGACAGCTCGAGAGGATCTCGCTGAGGACCAGCGGTGAGAGCGCGTTGGAGACGCCATCGCTGCACATCATCAGCACGTCTTTGGTGTAGAGGTTGACGATCTGCTGATCGGCGTTGGGCGGGGTCGAGCGCAGCCCTAGAGCGCGTACGATGGTCTGGCCCGGCCGCTTGACCTTTGGTCTCACCTTGGGGTTGTCAGCCAAGTAGTTCGCCAAGGAGTGATCGCGGGTCAGCTGGCAGAGATCGCCATTGTGCAGCAGGTAGGCGCGGCTATCACCCACATGGGCGACGTGGGCCCGCCCACGGCGATGCAGTGTGAGGGTGATGGTGGTCGCCATACGGTGCAGAGCTGGATCCGCCTGGCCAGCTACGACGCGCTCGTTGGCGACGGTGAGGGACTGCTGGATCAGGGCCTGGACGGCCTCATCGGTCAGCGCCTCGAGCTCGCCGCCTCTCGCCGAGATGATCTCGAAGACCGCCTCGCAGGCGATCCGAGACGCGGTGCTGCCACCGGCTTCGCCTCCCGTACCGTCTGCGACGAGATAGAGGCCCAACGCCTCGTCAGCGGCGATGCAGTCTTCATTCTCTGCGCGGCGGCCTTTGTCGCTGCTACCACCAAAGAACAGGTTCATGCGCGGCCCCTTTGCTTTGTGGAGGCTCTCTCGAGAGATCCGCGGCGCTCGAGCGAGCTGAATCATTCCACGACGATCACAGCGTTGTCCAACCTGACGGGGGAGGAAAAAGGCCAGCTGCGGCTATTGACTAGAGACAGTGTCGCGCCTAACCTCACGACATCTAGTCACAACCCGCGTTATGTTGGGGGGGAATCAACGGAGGCCATTGGTTCTGAGGCCCCTTTTCCTGGTCATCATTCGATGCGTGCAGTCGCCATAGCCGCTGGACTTCTCGTCATGGCCACCTGCCCACGAGCCCATGGGGGCTCGTTTCGAATGCGCCCCACCTTGCGCATCGATCGGATCGATGTGAGCAAGCCTCCCACCGTTCGGATCTACCTGACGCAGCTCGATCGATCGGGGAAGGTCTTGGCGCGTAAGCCCGGAGGCTATCGCCTGCTGGCCAACAGCCTGCCTCAGCCCGAGGCGTCGCGTGTCGAGCGCTTCATCGATCGCCAAGAGCCCCTAGCGCTGACGCTGGTGCTCCAGACGGCCCCATCCATGAGCCCGGTCTTCAAAGAGGTCATCGCCGGCAGCGGTCGCCTGATCGATGGGCTGCCCCGCGGCTCGATGGTGGGGCTGGTCGCCTATGCAGAGGTCGTCAACAAGGAACTCAAACCCACCTCCATCAGCACCGTAAAGAAGGCTCTGGGCCAGCTGGGTATCAAAGAGGCCATCGAGATGCAGCTCCCTGACGCCGTGCGCGACGCTGCCGAAGGGCTCGGAAGCAGGCGACTGCCGGCCCAGCGTCGGATGCTCGTCGTCTCGGACGGCATCACCGCGGACATCAAGCTCAGAACCTTCTCCAAGCTTGGTCGGCGCACCAAAGAGCGGGGCATCGCGATCCACTCCATCGGCTTCGCGCCGCTGGAGCCGCGGCCCCTGCGCACCCTCCACGCCATGAGCCGACGCTCCGGCGGCACCTTTCGAGCCACCTCCAACGGCGCTCAGCTCAAAGCGGCTTTTGACGCCTTTCGCGATGAGCTTCGCCAACAGCGTGTCTTGACCTACAAGCTGCCCAAGCTGTTTATCGGGAAGGTCGTCGACTTTCAGATCTACGCTGGCGATGGGGTGGGCTCGAACATCGTACAAGCAGAGCTCGTCAAGTGGGCAGTGGGCCAGGAGCTCGGCGGCAAGCGCTCGCGGAGATGGTACACTTCACCGCTCGTCGTGGTGCTGCTGATCGGCAGCGTGCTGATGCTCCTCACGGCGTTGAGCGTCGTGTTCTGGCGGATCCGCCTCAAGCGCGTGCTGGAACACCAGCGCAAGCTGGTGCGCATGGAGAACGTCTCCGAATCCAGCGATGGTGGCTACGATGATGATGTCGGAGATGATGACGAAGCAGGAGAGGAGTTCTATGGCGGTAAGGGGCTAGCCCCCTCCTTGACCTCTTTCGGTTTGCCCAAAGGAGAGGCCGCTGTCCCGTCAACACCAGCCCCCGCCGCCGGGCTCACGCCAGCTGCGCAAACGGGCGCAGCTCTCGCGCCCGACGCGCCAGACTCCGCGGGTGTCTCTGCTGGTGTCGCCCCCGCTGGTGTCGCCCCCGCTGGTGTCGCCCCCGCTGGTGTCGCCCCCGCTGGTGTCGCCCCCGCTGGTGTCGCCCCCGCTGGTGTCCTGGTGTCGCCCCCGCTGCTGTCGCTCCCGCTGCTGTCGCTCCCGCTGCTGCTCCAACGGGCCTGACACCGCCCATGGCGCCTCCTCAGACGAGCCCGACGCCATCCATGGCGACGCCCGCTCCGACGGAGCCGACGACGCCAGAGGCAAACACTGCGGCAACACCCGCGACACCGCTCCAACCAGGAGCCCCCACAGCTGCCGCGCTGCCAGCGGTGTCCTCGTCAGACACCTCCGCGGCGCCACTTTTGCCCCGGCCGAGCGTCTTTCTGCGCCAGGCCAAGGGCCTCGAGGGCCTCACCCTCTCTGCGGCCCCTCTCGCTGATCCCAACGCGCCCCCCTTGCCTGACGTGACACCTTCGCCCGCAGCTGCTCCCAAGCCTGCTCCCCAGCCTGCGGTGAAGCCAGCTCAGAGCGCCCTCATGGGGCCAGCGATGAGCGCCAAACAGGCCGCTGAGACACCGCATCAAGGGAGCGTCGCCGAGCTGCTCACCAACAGGGATCCGCTCCTGGCCGACGACGCGGGAGCGAGCTTCGACAAGACGAGCATGTTGGCGCTCAGCGAGCTCGATCAAGTTGATGTGGTCGCCTGGTTGGTGCCGCTCGAGGGGGCCTTCGAGACCTTGGTGCTGCGTGACCGCTTCCGCGTCGCCGTGGGCAGCGGCGATTACTCTGTGGAGGCAGCGGAGGGCCACCCCGTCGAGGCGGTCTTCGACCTCGACCCGGCGGGTAACTGGGCCGTCGCCAAGCGTGGGGGTAGCAGCGATGGTGTGCGGCTTCTTCGCGACAACGAACGCTTCTTCGTTGGCGCCACCGAGTTTCTGTTCAAGCTCGCGGCCCGGTTCAGCTCCAAGCAACATGCTGCGGCCTGTCTGCAGGTGGTCGGTGGGGTCGACGATGGGCGCCAGGTCGCGCTCCCCGAGGGCGTCGTCGTCTGCGTTGGCACCGACCAGAGCTGCAGCGGTGTGATCCGTGGCGAGGGGCTCGGGCCACGGCACCTCCTCGCCGAGCGGAGGGATGCGTCCTGCCAGGTCGCTGATCTGGGCTGTGAAGCTGGCGTCGTGCTCAACGGCGAGAAGATCGGCGTCACCACCCTGAGACCCAACGACGAGATCCAGGTCGGAGCGCTCCGCCTCATCTTTCGCTTTCACGCCGAGCCCGGAGCCTCATCATGACCCGCCTCCGACCCGTCGCGCTGATGCCCCTCGTGACGCTGCTCTGGCTGGGCTGCTCGCCCAAAGGGCCCATCGCGACCCCCGGCAAGAAGCGCTGTGACGAGCTGCCCCTCGCGGTCCACCTCAAGGTGGGCAAGCTGATCAACCTCAACGTGGTGGGGCAAGCCCAGCCGGTGCAGGTCAGGCTGCTGCTGCTCAAGGAGCGCGAGACCTTCGATGCGCTCGACTTCCAGACCGTCTGGCAAGAGGGAGAAAAGGAGCTCGAGGGCATCTTGGTGCGCACCATCGAGTTCACGGTCTTCCCCGGGCAAGACAAGGTGTCAACCTACCAGGCTCCTCGTAGCGTCGCCTACGCGGCCTTCATCGGCCTGTTTCGGAAGCCCCATGAGAGCGAGTGGCGACAGGTCATCGACCTCCGGGCGGGGGCCAAGGGTTGCGTCGAGGGTGGGCTCCATATCCCTGTGAACGCTGAGGTTCGAGACAACCGCCTCGTTCGCTATGAGGCGGAATAGGAGCGTGTCGTGAGGCCAATGTGGAACGAGGGGCTCTTCATCATGCCCCAGCACCTCCAGCTCATCGACCGCCACCACGAGGAGGCCCTCGACCAGCGTTTTCGGTCGGTGCTCTCCCACACCTGGGGCATCAGCGATCTGGAGATCAACACCGAGGAGCTGGCCCGCGGCGTGTTCAAGGTCAACCGCTGCACAGCGATCATGCCTGACGGCCTCTTCATCGAGATTGGCCCTGAGGAGCAGCAAAAAGGAGTGGTGCTGACGACCGGACCGCTGACCTCCAACGCCGTGGACGTGTACCTCGGCGTGCCCAGCGACACGACCCGTGGCACCCCGCATTATGTCGGCGAGGCCGGGACCCCCGGCGCCCGCTATCTCCGCCAGACCTCCATCATCAGCGACGACTACGGCGCCCAGGAGCGAGCCGAGGTCGACTGCGTCGTTCCCAATGTGCAGCTGCTCCTCGGTGAAGACGAGCGCAGCAACTACATCACGATGAAGATCGCCGAGCTCCGCGTCTCGGAGGAAGGCACGCTGAAGGTCAGCGATCGCTATATTCCGCCGCTCTTGCGGATCGAGGCCAACCCCTCGTTGGTGGGGCAGCTCTCCCTCCTGGTCAACACCGTCAGCGCCAAGCAGAACAGCCTCGCAGATCGCTACCGTGGCCGCACCAACGCCATCACCGAGTTTGGCGCGACGGATATGGCGACCTTTTGGTATCTCCATACTGTCAACAGCTGGCTGCCTACGCTGATGCACTTTGCCAACAGCGCTCAGGTGCACCCCGAGACGCTCTACCTGGCGCTGGTGAGCCTCGCCGGTCAGCTCACCACCTTCGAAGAGCAGATCGATCCTCAGAGCCTGCCCCGCTACAGGCATTTGGACCTCGGAGAGACCTTCTCGTCGCTCTTTACCCGCCTCAACCGGATGCTCGGCACGGTGATCTCCCAAGACCATACGGAGATCCCCCTCTCCCAGAGTCAGCCTGGGCTCTTTCTGGGCGAGCCAGACGATCCGGCGCTCTTGCGCAACTCCGAGCTCTACCTGGTGGTCAGCGGTGACCTGCCCCAGAGCGTGCTCCGCGACGACGTGCTGCAGTACATCAAGATCAGCTCCTTGGACCAGATCTCACACATCGTGCAGGCCGCCGTGCCGGGGGTCGAGGCGAGCATCGAGCTCTCGCCTCCTCCAGCCATCCCAGTGCGGGCGCACCACGTTTACCTTCGGCTGCAGCAGAGCGGCCAGTATTGGAGTGGCATCTTGAGCTCCAACTCCATCGCGATCTATCAGCCCGTGGAGCCCGATAAGGTGCAGCTCAAGCTGCTGGCGGTCGAGCGCTAGATGGCTGCCACCGCGAAGCAGCGACCCGCCGGGAGCTTGGCCAAGCTCTCTATCGATCTTTTGCTCTTGGGCTCGCAGATCGTCAAGGGGGGCAGCCAGGCGCACAGCTACGATGAGCTCCACCAGCGCGTCCACAGCGGGCTCGACGCCCTCGCCCGGGAGGCGGCAGGGCAGGGGTTCACCGCCGCTGACATTGAAGATACACGTTACGCCTTGGCCGCCTACCTCGATGAGATGGTTCAGTTCTCCAGCTGGCCTGGAAAGCAGCAATGGGCGACTCGCCCGCTGCAGGTGGAGCTCTTTGGCGAGCAGCTCGCCGGGGTGAAGTTCTTCGAACGTCTACAGCAGGTCGGAGCACGCTCCAAGGAGGTCCTCGAGGTCTATTACCTCTGCCTGTCTCTGGGCTTTCGTGGTCGTTACCACCTCGGCGACGCGGAGGAGCTCCAGCGGCTGATCGAGGCGGTGCGACATAAGCTGATCCCGCGCTGGCAGGGCACCTTGGCGGTCCACGGGACCAGCAGCGAGGTGGCCATCGGCGCCGGTGCGCGGCGCTTCCCCTTCGTCGCGCTCACCTTCGGCCTGGTGATCCTGTCGCTGATCGTCGCTGGCGCGCTGATGGTGCTGCTCTCGGGAGCCAAAGGAGAGGCCGTCGAGGTGCTCATGACGCTGGGGCGCGGTTGAGCCTAGTTAACGCCAAGAGGCACGGATGCCTCGAGCGCACGGCCGCTGGTCTCGATGCCAGCGGGGTACGATAACGCCGAAGCTCACGGGCTTCGATTGCCGAAGACGAGACGTCTATGTGGCGTTTGTTGCTGTTCGAGCTGATCATCGTCCTCTTGGTCGCCGCGATCTGGGTCTTCGGCCCCTTGGTCGGCCTCGAGTCCGTAGGAGCGCGCATCGGCCTGATCGCTGTGCTGCTCTTGCCCCCGTTGGTCTTGGCCGTGGTCAAGCTCATCCAACGCCTCAAGAGCTCGAAGGGCCTCGAGACGGCGCTCAAGGCGCAGTCACAGCCAGAAGAGGTCGCCCCCGATCGGGCCGACGAGATCGCCGCGCTGAAGGCCCAATTCGATGAGGCCATCGGCGCCCTGAAGGCCTCCAAGCTCGGCAAGGGCTCACCGCTCTACGCGCTGCCCTGGTACATGATCATTGGCCCTCCAGGAGCCGGCAAGAGTACCGCCTTGCTGCGCTCGGGGCTGAACTTCCCCTTCACCACGGGCGATAAGTCGATCAAGGGGGTCGGCGGCACACGCAACTGCGATTGGTGGTTCTCCGACGAGGCGATCCTGCTCGACACGGCGGGGCGCTACACCCTCGAGGAGGAAGACCAGCAGGAGTGGGGAGCGTTTCTTGGGATGCTCCGGCGCCATCGCCCCAAGCGCCCCCTCAACGGGCTCATCGTCTGCATCAGCATCGGGGAGCTGCTAGCCAACACACCCGAAGAGAACCAGGCTATCGCCGCGCAGGTACGAAAGCGCATCGACGAGCTCTTGACCTCCCTCGAGCTCACCATCCCGGTCTACCTGATCTTCTCGAAATGCGACCTCGTCGCTGGCTTCGTCGAGTCCTTCGGCGAGATGAAGCGCGCTCCCCGGGGCCAGGTGCTGGGCTTCACCATCCCTCTGTCAACCGCCAAGACCAACATCGGCCAGCGCTTCCAGGAGGAGTTCACGCTGCTCTTGGAGAACCTACGCAAGCGGGCCCTGGCTCAGATCGCCGTCTGCGACTTCCACTCCCGAGCTGGGGTCTACACCTTCCCGATGCAGCTTGACGCAGGCCGAGAGACCTTGTTGAGCTTCATCGAGCCGATCTTTGCTCCCGACCCCTACCGGGAGACGCCGCAGCTGCGCGGGATCTACTTCTGCAGCGGCACCCAAGAGGGGCAGCCCATTGACCAGCTCAGCTCGATACCCGCGTCCACCGTGGGCGCCGCTGGCGCCGAGAAGCCCGGCAAGAGCTTTTTCTTGCGCGACGTGTTCACCAAGGTGATTTTCCCCGATCAGAACGTCGCCACGACCTCCAAGCGAGGCTTGACGCGCCGCCTGCGCGCCGATCTCCTCTCGGTTGTCGCCGGGGTCGCCGTCGCCGCCGTCGTGCTCGGGATCTCTCTGGTCAGCTATAGCAACAACAGCTCGCTAATCTCCACCAGCGTCGACCTGGCCAAGGTCTCTCAGGTGAGCCGCTCTGATGACCCTGTGAAGGTGGTGGAGTCGCTCCGTCACCTCTCGAAGCTGGCCAAGCGCTACGACGTGCTTACCCGATACAACGACAGCGCGCCGCTGAGCTACGGCTTCGGGTACTACAGCGGCAAACCTCTGGCCGAGCCGATCCGCCGCGTCTTTGCCAAGCGCATGCGAGGTGCTTTCGTCAGCCCCGTGGCCTCTGAGCTAGAGGCTAACCTTGGTGACGTCTCCGGGGCCAAGAGCGACGTAATCAACGACTACCAGCTGCTCAAGACATACCTGATGGTCATCAGCCCCAAGCGCCTCGACGTGCGGGAAGCCACGCCGCTCCTCGTCGAGCTGTGGAAGAAGCGTCTCAACCCGAGGGTCGCCAAAGAGACCGACCTGCTCACCGGGCTGGCCCAATCCTACCTGCAGCTGCTCAAGGCTGGACACGCACGTTGGTCCTCGAAGGACCAGGACCTGGTCGACGACGTGCGCAAAACTCTGCGCCAGCGGGACGTCGACTACCGCCGCTTGGTCGCTGACGCCGCCCAATCCATGTCGCCCCTGACCTTGCGGGATATCCTCCGGGGGCGGATCCAGCCCGCCGTCAGCGCCAAGCAGAGCGTGCCAGGAATCTACACCCGGGCAGGCTGGAAGCTCCATATGGCCAAGCGCCTCGAGAAAAAGGCTGTGGAGCCCTGGGTTCTAGGTGAGACGGAGAGCGTCAAGAAGCTCTCTCAGCGGCTGAAGCGGCGCTACTTTGAGGAGTACACCCGCTCCTGGCGGGCGTTTATTCAGGGCCTCTCTTTGCGCCGCACGAAGGACGTGAAAGACGCGGAGAAGCTGCTCAAGGTGCTCACCGACGAGCCACCGATCTATCGCACGCTCTTCACCGCGATCCGCTATCAGACGCGCTTTCCTTCGATCGCAGGCAAGGCCGCCAAGGCCAGCAAGGCTCTGGGAGCGAAGATCAAAAAGGCGCTCTCCTTGGGCAAAAAGGCTGGTGGCAAGCTGCCAGCGAAGGACCTCAACCCAGTCGAGCGCTATTTCCTGCCCCTGGCCGAGCTGGTCCAGCCCTCGCCAGGCCCCGACGGCAAGGCTCAGGTCGCTGGATTGAAGCAATACCTCGATCAGCTCACGGCTGTGCGAGATGCAATGACAGCCTTCAACGCCAACACTGACCAGCCCGACCCGGTGCCCCTGAACAAGGCCCTCGGTGACGCTCGTCGAGTCGCCGCTGGTGTCCTCTCGCCGCTTCCTCCATCGATGCGCTCGCTGATGAGCCCGCTCTTCTTTCAGCCGTTGATGGGCGCCGCCAACCAGGCTGTAGAGGCGCGAGCGGCGATCACAGGCTCGTCCTTCTCCACTGAGGTCTGTGAGAGCTTCAACGAGAAGCTCAGGGGGCGTTATCCCTTCGCCAACTCCTCTCGTGACGCACACCTCCAAGACGCTGTCGACTTCTTCTCTCCCGGGGGGACCGCCTGGGCGTTCTTCAACGCTTCGCTCAAGGGGCAGCTCAAGCGCAAGGGTGACAGCTTTGTTGCGGTCAGCGGCGTCAAGGTCCCGAGCAACGTCCTATCCTTCTACCGTCGCGCCTGGCTGGTCAGTCGCGCGCTCTTCGCTCGCGGCAGCGACAAGCCAAAGATCCGCTTTGAGGTCCGCCCCCAGCCAGCTATCATGGACATCGGGGCGGGTTATGCTGTCAGTCAGATCACGCTCGAGGTGGGCGATCAGAAGAAGACCTACCGAAACGGTCCTCTCGAGATCTGGAACTACGAGTGGCCTAGGGGGGCAAATATGGCGCGGCTCGTGGTGCGTGGCGGTGGCGGGCTGCGGGAGGAGCTATCGGCGCGCGGTGACTGGGCCCTGATGCGGCTCATCGACCGGGCCAAGGTGCGCAGAAAGGGCGCCTGGTATCAGGTGATCTGGCCCTTCAAAGGCGGCAAGTTGAAGATTCGCATCGACGTCAGACCCTCGCGAACTCACAATCCACTGTTCCGTCGACTGAGCATTCACTGCCGTTAGGTGAGGGAGAGATGGGGCTGTTCTCGGCAGACAAGCGGCGCAACGCGGACGTCTCAGCGCCCCGCGTGGGGCTCTACGGGAAACACCCGAGCGCTGGTGATTTCCTCCGTCATCACGCTAGCGGAGCGCTGGGCCTCGCCTTCGATCAATGGCTCTCGACGGCGTTGGTGAGCAGCCAGCGGCTTCTCGGACCAGGCTGGACGTCAGCATTTACCAACCTCTTCCCGAGCCCCTTTCTCTTCGCCCCCGTGGAGCTGTCACGCTGTCTCCTTGGGGTGCTGGTCACCAGCGCCGACACCACCGAGCGGCAGTTCCCCCTTGCCCTCTTTGCCGAGCTAGAACGCTCCTGGGTCAACGAGACCTCTTACGCCTTGCCCCTTGAGCCCTTCGTCGCCCAGGCCATCAAATTGCTCCAGCAGCGCGACACCATGCGCCACGAGGAGCTCATCGACGAGACTCAGCGCCTCGTGCCTCCATCGTTAGAGAGCCTCCAGCAGGCCCGCAAGCTGCTCGACGACTTCGCCGCTGAGACAACCGTGGCCTCCATCGCCACTGAGCTCTTTGACAGCAGCGCCCAGCTCGTCGGACCAGGGCAGCGGGAGAGCGAGGCTCTGGAGGCCTGGAGGCGGGCGCTCCCGGTGGTTCGTGAATCGAGGCGCGCTCGTCGAGGACGCTATGGCCTGCGCTGCCCAGTGTCCGCTCGGCCCTCCTTGCACGCCGCTGTGTGGCTCGCGTTGGGGGCCAACCGTGAGGGCGCTTATGTGCCGAACGCTATCTGGAACCGCCACAGTCTGCTGCTCTACCCAGGCGCCATGGGTAAGAGCGCCTTTGCTGGTGTCCTCGACGCCGAGCTAAGAGACGACGGCCTCTGTGACCTGCGTCAGCTGCCAGGGGCGGCCAATGAGCCGGAGGTGGACGGAAGCGCGCTGCTGGCGGAGCTCCTCAGCGGCGTACAGGCGACCTGTGGGTAGGAGCGCAGAGAAGACGCACCAGAACCTCGGCTAGCCGATAACGAGCTGTGACGGCTTCGAGACTGATAGATGGGATAGATGATGGAAAGACCGGTTGAGATTGACACCCCCTTGGCCCCCGGTGTTCTGCTCTTTGGCCGCATGTCTGGACATGAGGAGCTGGGACGGGTGGGTGAGTTCGAGATCGAGCTCCTCTCCAAAGAGGAGACCATCGACTTTGCTCAGATCGTTGGTCAGCCCATGACCGTGCGGCTGCACCTCCCCGACGACGAAGAGCGGCGCTTTAGCGGCGTGGTCAGCCGCTTTGCTCATGTCGGCACTCACGGCAACTTCCAGCTCTACCGCGCGACGGTGCGACCCTGGCTTTGGATGCTCTCTCTCAAGTCGGATTGTCGCATCTTTCAAGAGATGACCGCCATCGATATCATCAAAGAGGTGCTGCGGGAGCACAATATCAAGTTCAACGAGGCGCTGACCCGCAGCTACCGCAGCCGGGTCTATTGCGTGCAGTATCGGGAGACCGACTTCAACTTCATCAGCCGGCTGATGGAGGAGGAGGGCATCTACTACTTCTTCGAACATGAGCAAGACAACCAAAACCTCGTGTTGGCCGACTCGAGCATCGCCCATGGCCCGACACCGGGCTACGAAGAGGTGCCCTACTATCCCAAGGCTGACGCTGCCGACGCCCGCGAGCGCGACCACGTCGACACCTGGAGCTTCTCTCAGAGCCTCGAGTCTGGCGCTTGTCTGTTGCAGGACTTCAACTACGAACGTCCGGCGGCCAACCTTCAGGCGAAGCTGGTCTCGCAAAACCCCCTCGCCAATAAAGACCTCGAGATTTACGACTACCCAGGCGTCTTCGACTCCACCTCCGAGGGCGAGGAGTACGTGCGGATCCGCCTCGAGGAACGATACGCTCGACAATCCCTCGCCCGCGGCGCGGGCAACGTCCGAGGCCTCGCGCCAGGGTATACCTTTAGCCTCACCAACTTCGCCCAGGAGGGTGAGTACCTGGTGGTGAACGCTCGCTATGAGCTGAAGTCCGACGACTACGAGACGGCTCTCGGCGGCGCTACCAGTAAGGAGCTCTTCCGCTGCTCGTTCTCAGCGGTTGAGAGTCAGCGCCCCTTTCGCTCTGTCAGGCTGGCCCGCAAGCCTCGGATGCAGGGTCCCCAGACCGCCATCGTCGTCGGTAAATCGGGCGAGGAGATCTGGACCGACGCCAGCGCGCGAATCAAGCTGCAGTTCCATTGGGATCGCCAAGGGCGCTCCGACGAGTCGAGCTCTTGTTGGGTCAGGGTGGCGCAGCTCTGGGCGGGCGGCGGCTTCGGCGGGGTCTATATCCCACGGATGGGGCATGAGGTCGTCGTCGAGTTCTTGGAGGGGGATCCCGATCGGCCGCTGGTCACCGGCTGCGTCTACAACGGCGCCAACAAACCGCCCCACGCTCAGCCCGGCACCCAGAGCGGGATCATGAGCCGCAGCACCAAGGGCGGCGGCGCGGGCAACTTCAACCAGCTGCGCTTCGAGGACAACAAGGGCAGTGAAGAGGTCTTTTTGCAGGCTGAAAAAGACCTCAACGTCACGGTGAAGAACAACGCCTCCTACCGCATTGGTAACGATGAGACTCACTCTGTTGGCAATGATGAGACCCACACCGTAGGCAACAATGAGTCTCATTGCGTCGGCAACGACCGCGAGAAGACTGTGGGCAACAACGAGACCACCGTGGTTGGAGCCAACCGCACCGAGACCGTCGGCAGCGACGAGGTCATCACCATTGGCCATAGCCGCACTGAGAACGTGGGCGGCAACGACACCATCACCGTCGGCGGCTCCCACTCCCAGACGGTCACGATGACCGCCACCGAGAGCGTAGGCCTGGCCAAGACCGTCAACGTCGGCGCGATCTACTCAGAGCAGGTCGGCGCCTCACGCTCGAGCACCGTCGCCGGCTCGCTCTCGTTCAACGCTGGCGGCGCAGGCTCACTGAGCTGCGGCAAATCAGTGAGCATCACCACCGCCGGGCCCATGTCGACCAGCTCTGGCAAGACCACCACCATCAGCTCCACCCAAGACATGACGCTCTCGTCTTCGGCGACGATCATTGTCTCCGCCAAAGACGATCTCGCGATCTCTGGCGACGCCAAGGGCGTGGTGCGTATCAAAGACGAGCTCACGATCCAATGCGGTAAAGCGAGCATCACGCTCAAGAAGAACGGCGACATCAGCCTCAACGGCAAAACGATCTCCGTCAAAGGCTCCGGCGACGTCACCCTCAAAGGCAAAAAGATCAAAGCGAACTGAGCTGTGTTGATGCCTTTTGCTTGCTACCAGCAGGCCCTTCTCGCTCCTACGCCGTGACTCCGCATCCTTCGCGCAGCTCGGTCCGGCAAGCTGATCAGCGCTCTAGAACTGGCCGGTGACGTTGAAGAAGAAGTCGAAGACGGTGGACTCTTCGACGCGGAAGCGCCGGCCCGGGGCGTCGACGACCGGGCGGTGGAGCGGGTTGACCTGTCGCGGGTCGTTGAGGTCGATGCGGCCGTTGGCCGTCAGCGAGCGCCCGGCGTCGGAGTAGGTGATGAAGTGCGCCGTGTCGTGGGAGAGGCCGAGCCCCATCTGCGCGTGAAAGTACTTGGTAAAGTAGAGGTTCACCGCCATGCGCAGGCCGATGTTCACGTAGTTTTCGATCTGCGTGATCCCGGGGTAGGGGATGGTCTGGTTGGCGTTCTGACAGTATTGGCCGTTATCCCAGAGGATCGTCGCCGAGGTGTTGTTGGGGTCTTTGATGCACTGACCGACCATCTGCGGGCTGTTGGCGAAGACCTCCCACATCGGTGAGTAGCCGCGGCCCTCGAAGAAGCCGGTCATGTGGAAGCGCAGCTCGATGGAGAGCTTCTTGCGCTCCTTTTCGATCTCCCAGGGCACGATCTCCATGCCCGCCTCGAAGCCGCCGATGTGCTGCGGGCCGGCGCGCTCCTGCCCCGTACCGTCGAAGGTGGTCTCGCTGAAGAGCGAGTTCGCGGAGGCGATGGGTAGCATGTAGTGCATGCCGAACCAGGGGTCGATCCAGCGGTTGAAGCGCCGCGACACGACCATCGACCAGCGGAGCTGGTGGATCCCGCGGCCGACGCTGGTGTTGCCGTGGGCGCGCTCATCGGTGAGCTGGCTGTTGGCGAGGCGGTTGTAGCGCATCGGCGTGCCGACCGCGATGCGGGCCTCGAAGCCAAGGGCGAAGGTCGGCTTGGTCGGGTCGCGCTTCTGGCTGACCGGCGCCCAGGTGATGCCGAAGTGCAGCTGGTCGACGCCGGAGCGGTTGGGCAGCAGGAGGCCGCCAGGGGGTGGGCTCGAGCTACCCCAGTCGACCGGGCGGAAGGGCGAGTTTTCGAGCTCGGCACGATTGAGGAAGCCGTCGGCCACCAGGGTGGAGTTGGCCGGCGTCACGCAGCGATCGGTGACCCTGCCGCCGGGGCCGGGGTTTTTGCAGTCGTCGCCGCCGTTCTGCGCGAAGGAGAGCGTGCGGCTGTTCGAGAGCACGATCGGCAGCGCGATGTGAAATTGCAGATCCTGCCAGATGCCGAACTCGGCCCGCAGGTTGAGGATGTGCTCGATCGTTGAGTAGCGCGCCTCTTTGACGAGCTTTGTCGCCCGCTGACCAGGCTCGCCCGTGCGCTCTCGCTTGAGCGCGCCGCGGCTGAGGCGGTAGCCGTAGCCGACGCTGAGATGGGCGTCGAAGGGGTCGTTCTTCTGAAACGCGCTGGTCAGCTCGGTGACCTCGGCTGCCTGGCTCGGGCCGGCGCCGAGGACCAGGCAGGCCACGGCGATCAAGGAGCGTGTTGCGAGTTGGTGCTTCATCTGCCGCGAGCTTTCCGTGGTGGCGATCGTCGACGACAGACCGCCGTTCAGCTGTAGCGCCCGAGAATATCAGCCGATTCGCGTCGGAGGTCAAGCCTGGTGGTGACAAGCCGTGATCGGGGTGAGCGTCCCGCGGTTAGGCCATCCTCGCTGGCTAGGTCATAGGAGCTGACAGGCGTTGGTTTTCGCGGGCGTCGTGCGAGGAGGCGAGGACCGTCCGCGCTGTCAGGTGCGGCGCAAAAAGAGCGCATCAGCCGTCTCTTAGGCCGAGCTCTTTCATCTTGTTCTGGAGGCTCTTGCGGCTGATCTGCAGGCGCTTGGCGGCGTGGGTCACGTTGCCGCCGGTCTCCTCCAGCGCCGAGATGATCATCTGGCGCTCGACGCGCTCGGTCTCGGCGCGGACGACCTCCTTCAGGCTGGCGTCGGCGGGCGGGCTCAGCGGGGCGTTGACGACCACAGCGGGGATGCTGCGAGGCGAGCCCGAGGCTTCGCGCAGGCCGTCGGGGAGGTCGTCTCGGTGGATCGTGTCACCCTCGCAGAAGAGCAGCATCCGCTCGATCATGTTCTCGAGCTCGCGGATGTTGCCTGGCCAATGGTAGGTGGTCAGCGCCTCGATCGCCTCCGGGGCCAGGCGCTGGGCCTGCTTGCCTAGCCGTTCGCGGAACTTGCCGAGGATATGCTCGACCAGCGCGGGGATGTCGTCTTTGCGATCGCGCAGCGGTGGCACGTGGATCGGCACCACGTTGAGCCGGTAGAAGAGGTCTTCGCGAAAGCGCCCCGCCTCGATGTCGGCGGCGAGGTCCCGGTTGGTCGCCGCTACGACCCGCACGTCGACCTTGAGCGTGCGGATACCGCCGACGCGCTCGAACTCGTTCTCCTGCAGCGCTCGCAGCAGCTTGACCTGCATCTCGAGCGGGATCTCGCCGATCTCGTCGAGGAAGAGGGTGCCCTCGTCGGCGAGCTCGAAGCGCCCTGGCTTGCTCGACACGGCGCCGGTGAAGGCGCCCTTCTCGTAGCCGAAGAGCTCGCTCTCGATCAACGTGTCGGGGATCGCCGCGCAGTTGACCTTGATCAGCGGCTTGTCCGCTCGCGGGCTCTGCTCGTGGAGCGCCTTGGCGATCAGCTCCTTGCCGGTACCCGACTCGCCGGTGATCAGCACCGTCGACGGGGTGTCGGCGACCTTCTCGATCACGTTGTAGACGGCGCTCATCGGCGCCGACATGCCGATCAGCCCGTAGCGCCCTTTGCCCGCGGCCTCGCCGGCGACTCGCTGCTCGGAGCGGCGCAGCTCGTGGGTCCGCAGCGCCTTCTGCACGACCTGCTGGATCTGCTGCTGCTCGAAGGGCTTCTCGAGATAGTCGAAGGCGCCGAGCTTCACCGCGGCGACGGCGTTGTCCACCGAGCCGTGGGCGGTGAGCAGGATCACCGGGATGTCGGGGTAGTCGGCGGCGACGCGCTCGAGCAGCTGCATGCCATCGAGGCGCGGCATCCGCAGGTCGGTGAGCACGGTGGCCACCTGATGCTGCGTCAGCAGCTCGAGGGCCTCCTGCCCGTCGCCTGCCGCGACCACCTGATGTCCGCGGCGTTTGAGGATACCGCCGAGCACGCGGCGCATGTTCGGCTCGTCGTCGGCGACGAGGATCGTCTTGCGGTCGGACATGAACACCACCGGCCGCCGTCGGCGGCGGCGCTCTGCAGGAGCTGCCGGGTCGGCTACTCGCGGAAGTCTTTATGGTCGCTGGTCACGTTGGCGAACATCACCAGCGTGCCCTTGTTCACGCTCGCGGCGAGCACGCGCTTGATCTCGGCGCCCTTGCGGAAGGGCATCACGGTCAACGCGGCGCCCAGGAGATCGGCGTTCTCCGGGCTGGAGAGCCGCAGCGTGTTGACCACCGCGCCGAGGTCGGGGATGCGGTAGATCACGATCTTGCCGGCGTTGTCGGTCCCGTCGTTGGTCGAGGTGGGCGCGCCGACGGCCAGCAGGGGCTTGCCCTGGCCGTCGAAGGCGCCGAACGCCAGCGAGCTGCCGAAGCCGGTCACGCCCTCGGGGGCGCTGATCACGCGGCTGGGTGCGTTCGGCTGGTTGTTGTCGAAGTCGCTCGCCTTGAAGTCGTAGACGTAGACCGCGCCGCCGCCCTTGGTGTCGGGGGCGCCGACGAGGAGCTCTGGATCGCCATCTTCGTCGACGTCGGCGATGAGCAGCGCCTTACCAAACCCGTTGGCGTCGCTGGGCAGGGCGAGCTGGAAGTGCTTCACGGCGCTGCAGCTGCCGGCGCCGCCGTCCGGGCTGCCGCTGTCCGGGCTGTCGCTGGCTCCTGCGTCCACCGCGCCGTCGCCAGCGCCGCCGTCGTCGTTGGCGTTGCTCTTGCGCGAGCCGCCGAAGCAGCTGGACACGCCGTGCACAACGGCGACGTAGTTGCCCTTTGGTGCCGCGACGACGACCTCGTCTTCGGCGCTGCGCTTGTCGAGGTCGCCCACGGCGAGGGTCTCATAGACCCGCGTGTCATTTTGATCGTCGCTGGGACGGTAACCTTGGTCGGGCACGATATCGAAGCTCGGCCAGGGGGTGGCCCTAAGGAAGAAGATCCGCCCGGCGGCGCCGACCACGAGGTCTTCGTCGGCGGTGGGGCCCCACTTCGCAGCCGCCAGCGAGATGCCGAACTCCGGTACACGGGTCTCGGTCAGGATGCCGCCTTGCAGCGGCGCCTTGTAGCTGTTGACGTCGACGATGACCACGCGCCCGGAGTTGGCGCCGGTAGCGCCGACGTAGGCGAAGGGGCCCGGGAGGTTGTCGTTGGGCAGCGCCTTATCTGGCGGCGCGGCGGCCATCGCCCGCACGCCGAAGCCCTTGAGGCCGAGCTTCTCATCGAAGCTCTCGCGGCTGGTCTGGGCGGAGGAGAGCCCGCCGGTGGCGTTGAAGGTGCCCGTGAAGAGCACCGGGTTGCCGCCGGTGCCGGCGATCAAGAGCTGCCCGCCGGGCTCCTCGTTGAGCCGCGTCAGGCCGACCAGCGGCCGACCGAAGCCGTCGGACTCGCTCTCCTGGACCACGCGATGAGCTGGGGCCTCTTTTTCGAGGTCATCGAATTGGGTGAAGCTGCAGCCCACGACGAGGGGCGCGGCGAGCAGCGTGGCGATCAAGGTGTTGCGATGACGCATCTCAGAACCTCCAGGTGGTGGAGAGTCCAGCGACCTCCGGGCTGATCATGGGGGTGATCGCCAGCTTGCGCGATCGCGTCTCGCCGTAGGAGTCAGCGCCTTCCTTGCGGAAGAGGTAGTAGATGCCGAGGGCCGCGACCAAGCCGCTGGCGGCGAAGGAGGCGTTGGCGATGATCGCGAAGACCTTGCCCTCCGTGAGCCGGCTGTCTTCAGTGTCGTAGATTAGCCTGTTGGCCGCCGCGTCTTCGAGGTCGCTCTTGCGGCTGTTGCTCATCACGCCGAAGGCGATCCCCGCGCCGAGCACCGCCGCGGCGACGCCGAGCGTAACGTAGGCCTTGACCCGCGAGGGCTTGGCGTTGAGCCGGACGGCGACCTGCACCTCGTGAGCGGCGGCGACCACGACGTCGGTCTCGTAGGTCTTGTGGCCGTCCTTCTCGAGGGTGACCTTATGGGTGCCCTTTGCGATCTTGCCGCGGCAGGGGTACTCGTCGTTGTCACAGCTGAAGGGCTTGCCGTCGACCTTGATCGACGCACCCCGCGTCGTGCGGCCGGTGACCTTCAGCCAACCGTGGCCGACCTTCTCGAGCATGAAGTTGATCACGTGGGTCTTGCCCGCGATCACGTTGATCTCTTTGGTGAAGGGCTCGAAGCCAGGGCGCTCGATGATCACCTTGCGCTTGCCGGGGCGGAGGTGGCCGGTGTAAGGCGTGCGACCGATGGCGCCGAACTTGCGGTTGTCGAGGTAGACCTGCGCGTTGGGGATGTTGCCCTTGACCTCGATCCAGCCGAGGTTCTTCTGCCGCGCCATCGAGAAGTAAAGGTAGGAGAGCACGTCGTTGCGGACGGTGATCGTCTTGCGGATCGGCGAGTACTCCTTGAGCTCGAGGATCAGCGTATGAGCTCCGGGGGGCAGGCTGCCGGTGTAGGGCGTGCGGGTGAAGATGCCCTTCTTTTTGTCGTTGAGGTAGATCGCTGCGCCCTCGGGCTGCGACTCGATCACCACCACGCCCTTGGTCGCGATCGGCGGCAGGGTCGGTATCGCCGGCGCGGCGGGCGCGCTGGTCGTCGCTTGGCTGGTGGGCGTCGGTGGGTTGAGGTGCTTGCTGATCGCCTTGATTCGTTTCTGCACCAGATCCCTGTCGCTGGAGTGCGGATCCGCCTTGAGGAAGCGCTCGTAGAGCTTCAGCGCCTTGGCGTAGTCTTTGTTCTTCTCGCGGGCCACCGCGGCGTTGAAGAGGAACGCCGGGAAGGGTTTCGACTCGTAGGCCTTGAGGAAGCTCTCCGCCGCCGCGGTGAACTTGCCCTGGAGATAGAGCGCCTGACCGATGTCGAAGTGTCGTTTCGCTGTCTGTGTGGCTGCGTCCTGCGCGTTCGCCGCCACCGGGACGCTCACCGTTGCGAGCGCCACCGCGAACACGAGCGCGACCCGCCCGCTACCAAATGTTCTGCTAAGCATGCCAATTCCCTCGCGTTGTGCGCTAGGGTGAATCATTAGTGGTGCGATGAGCCCTGTCAAGGCGAGCGTCCCGTATCAGCGGACGCATCAGCGGATGCTTCAGGGGACGGCGTCTCGCGGAGGCAACGTGGAAGAGCTGACGCTGGCGCTCAGCCCGCAGCTGAATCAGACCCTGGAGCTGATCGAGGCTAGCCGAGGGCAGCTCGTCGAGCTGATCGAGGCCGAGGTGGCGCGAAACCCCGCGCTTCGGTTGGCGCGACCGCTCTCCGCGAGCGTGGCAGCGCAGGCCGATCTCATGGTCGCAGAGGACGACGGGCAGCTGACCCTCGAGGCCACTCCGCTGCCGCCGCTTTGGTGGGTCGAGCAGCCGGCGCCGACCTTCGCCTGCCGCGAGCGCGCTGACGTCTTCCGCCGAGCTCTCGAGCAACGGCGACGGCTGCTGATGCAGGTCGCGGGGGCGATGCTGCGCCTGCAAGGCGACTACCTTCGCGGCTACCTCGAGGAGGCGAGGTCGATCTCCCTCGGGGCTCTGGCCGACGAGGTCGGGCTGCATCCGACGAGCCTCGGTCGAGTGCTGGCTGGCAAGCGGATCGGGACGCCTCGCGGTGAGCTCGCGCTCGTGGCGCTCCTGGGGCCTCCGAGCGGCTGAGCCACAAGGAGGCCGCTACGCCGCCTGGTGACTGACCTACGAGCGCGGTTGGCTAGAGCGCTGACCAACTTACCTCCCATCGCCGCGCTGGTCTGCGAAATCACAGCGGTTGTCGCTCGTCGGTTGCTTGCTACCAGCAGGCGCCCTTCGCAGCTCGGTCCGGTAAGTTGATCAGCGCTCTAGGCGCGGGGTCGGTCCGTCGCCGGTGGTCATGACGCCGGTGACGTCCTCGCCGGCGACGGGTAAGAGCACGGCGAAGGTGGCGCCCTTACCGGGCTCGGAGCGGACCTCGATCAGCCCGCCGTGGCCCTCGACGATCCGCTGGCAGATCGGCAAGCCCAGCCCGGTGCCGCCCTGCTTCGTGGTGAAAAAGGGGATGAAGATGTCTTGTAGCACCTTGGGCTCGATCCCTGGGCCGTGGTCGCGGAAGGAGACCTCGACATAGCGGGCGTGTCGCCCGCCGCGGTAGATCGCCCTTGGCCGGGTCTCGACCGCCAAGGTGCCCTTGCCGCCCATCGCTTGGAGCCCGTTGAGCGCCAGGTTGAGGAAGACCTGACGCAGCTGCTCCGGGTCGGCGCGGACCTCCGGGAGCTGGCTGCCGAGCTGCTTGTGGACGGTCAGCACGTCCTCGCCGTGCTCGCTGCGCAGCAGCTGCAGCGTCTTGCGCACCACGTCGTTGATCAGCAGGGCTTGGCGCTCGCCCCGATCGGGGCGAGCGTAGCCGAGGAACTGGGAGACGACGTGGCCGAGGCGGTCGACCTCCTCGACGATCACGTCGAGGAACTCATCGTCGTCGTCTCCTTCACCGGCGTCGCGGGGATTGCCGCCCTGCGCGCTGGCGGCGGGCGCGTTGGCCTTGAGCAGCTGCGCCGCGCCCTTGATCGCGCCGAGGGGGTTTCGGATCTCGTGGGCCAGACCGGCGGCCATCTGCCCGAGGGCGGCGAGGCGCTCGCGCTCCTTCATGCGCTCGTAGATCTTCGAGTTGCGCAGCGTGATCGCGGCCTGGGCGGAGACCTCGCGGAGGCGCTCGAGCTCGTCGGAGGCGTAGGCCTCGCGCAGACGATCATCCCGAAGGTTGAGCAGGCCGAGGAGCTGGCCGTCGGAGGAGAGGGGCACGCAGACGTCGGCGAGCAGCTCCTCCATCGTTCGGTGAACGTTGCGGGCCGCGACGAGCACGTCCTCCGACTGCTGTTCGGCGCGCAGCTCGCGCTCCATCCCCTCGCGCGTCAGCAGCCCCGCCTCGCGCAGACGCTCGAGGAAGAGCCGGCGGGTCGTGCCGTCGAGCTCCGCCAGCGGCGCCGGACCGACGTGTCCTGCGAGGTGGTAGCGCTGACCGGAAGGATCGGCGAGGTACACCGAGACGTGGGTCACGCGGCCCGTGTCCTCGAGATCGCGGAGCAGCCGCGAGACCAGGGGGCGGGCCTCGATGATGTTGGCCAGCCCTCGCGAGAGCAGCCGCAGGCGGCGGGAGAACTCATGCCGTTCGGCGAAGAGCCAGCGGTTGACCCGATCTTCGAGCCAGCCACGGAGCGGCTCGAAGATCACCAGGATCACGAAGCTGGCGACGATGGTGTTGAAGAAGAACACCCCCTGCTCTTTGGGGCCGACCCAGGCCAGGAGCAGGCCGTAGACCACCGAGAGGATCAGCACCAGCGCGCTGAGGGTGACCATCTTGCCCAAGAGCTCTTTGACGTCGAGGAGGCGGTAGTGAAAGAGCGTCTGAGAGAAGAAGTACATGTAGATCACGGTCAGCACGTTGCCGATCGTCGGGAAGGGCAGACCGACCTCGGGGAGGAAGTCCGTCGCCGCCAGCGTCACCGTCGCCGCGCCGCCGTAGTAGAGGAAGGTCAGGCGCATCGCCTCGGAGCGCTTGGAGGGCGCCGCGCTCTCGGGGATCGCCTTGGAGAGCTGCACCGAGCGTCGGTAGATCAGGTAGACGCAGTAGGCCAGCGAGCCGAAGATGAACGCGAAGAGCGGGATGCGGAAAAAGAAGCTGTCGAGCAGCTTCGACGAGAAGGTGCCGAAGAGCAGAAACGCGTAGGCGAGGGCGGTGCCGATGATCACGACCTTCGACATCGGCGTCGCGTGCTTGGGATCGTCGGCGAGAAAGAGCCTGAAGAAGCGCTCGGTGCTGGTGGGGATCGCGATCGCGAAGAGCAGCCCGATCCAGCGGGCGAGGCCGCTGTCGAGGGTCACGGCGAAAAACGACGCCAGGTACCAGAAGCAGAGGTTGAAGCAGAGCAGCGAGAAGGCGAGGTAGTGGCGCTGTCGGCGGTCGCGCAGCACGACGCTCCAGCCGATGACGAAGGTCAGGAAGGCCGCGAGCAGCGTGCTGAGGGTTTGGATCGACATCTGCAATCCAGTCTAACAGCGACACCATCATGGCGCGATGCGTCGTGCGCCACGCAGGTCAGCGGCTATGCTTGCCGAAGCGATGCCTTGCGATGATGTCACCGAGCTCCTCGAGTTGACCCTAGACACCGACGACCGGGTCACGGCCTACGCGTTGGCGAAGAACACCTGCGGCGCAAAGGTGGGTGGGCAGCTCGAGCTGATGTCGTTCATCGCGGGCCGTCATATCGACGAGCTGCGGGATCGGACGCTGCTGCAGGTGCTCGAAGCGTCCACCGGCGAGTGTTGGCGCGAGGAGCCGGAGGGCGGCCGGAGCGCCCCCCCGAAGCGCAACGTCATCAACGAGTTGATGCTTCAGAAGCAGCTGGGCGCGCTGCAGCGGGCGCTGGCGGTCTACCGCGGCGTCGAGGCGGGCGGTAAGAGCGACGCCTTCGCGTTGGCGTCGATCGACTTCGATGGGGTGGAGACGCATATCGTCGGGCTGCTGCGGGTGGACCTCCTCACCGCCGAGATCCAGGCCTGCGGTGGCTGCGCGAGCTGCCGTTGAGGCGCGGCGCGAGCTTCAACTAAGGCGGTCGCTGGACGTCGAGCCACGAGTCCACAGCGGCCCTCTCCGAGCGGCCTGGTTTTGTTGCGCTGACTGCCAGCGCGACCGGGTAAGATGGTGTCCGGCAATCAAGCCGCCTTGGGTAGCTCACACGTGATGACCTCTGTTCGCCTCTGCTCTGCTCCCCTCGCTCTGCGTCGCCGTTATGGTGGCCTACGAAATCGGCGCGGCAGCTCAGCACCCGGCTCGGTCCCGAAGGTGTGGGGAAGCTCTCAAGGTCAAGACGAAGACGAAGGGGCGCTGAACCTGGCGCATCCTGGAGTCTCGTTGCGGTGACGCAGAAGCTGCTGACGATCGCGAAGCTGCTGACGATCGCGAAGCTGCTGACGATCGCGAAGCTGCTGACGATCGCGAAGCTGCTGACGAGCGCGAAGTCATCGCTTTTCAGTCGCCCGAGTCGATGGGTAGAATCGCTGTATGCAAGACCATCTGAGTGGAACCGGGGAGGGGTGCTGTCCGCGCTGTCAGCGCCCCCTGCGCAAGGGCGCTGCGGGACGCGTCGAGGCGCTGGCGTGCAACGGCTGCGGCGGGGTCTGGCTCGATCACGGGCTGGCGATGCAGTTCAACAAGGCCCTCGCCGATAAATGCCAGCTCGAGCTGAGCGAGTCGGCGCGGATCGTCGGTGAGATCGTCGCTCGTAAGGCTCAGGTGCAGGGCGTCGACACCAGCCCCGATGGCCTGCCCTGCGTCGTCTGCCAGCAGCCGCTGCGTCGCGAGCACATCGAGCGCGCCGGCTTCGACCTCGACATCTGCGACGCCCACGGCACCTTCTTCGATCGGGGCGAGCTGCAGACCATCGCCCACCTCGTCGGCGCCAAGGCCCCCGAGACCCTGCCGGATGGCCACGTCTCAGGGCGCATCAAGGGCGGCGTCGACGACAGCACAGCGGGCGCCGTGGCCCTCGGCGTCCTCGGGGTGATCCTCGAGATCATCGGCAGCTGAGTGTCTTCGCTCCTCGCGCCTCGCCAGCGAAGCCCAGGCTCCCGCGCTCGGTTTACGATGCAACAGGCTGCTAGAGCGCTGAGCAGCTTACCTCCCATCGCCGCGCTGGTCTGCGAAATCACAGCGGTTGTCGCTCGTCGGTTGCTTGCTACCAGCAGGCGCCCTCCTCGCTCCTACGCCGT
>PDWJ01001548.1_pt1 | contig 29234 bp, 31 predicted proteins | sample 1430881 | NCBI WGS metagenome assembly PDWJ01 (sample SAMN01162460, study PRJNA174530) | Oral metagenome, whole genome shotgun sequencing project. | biome: Marine environment; feature: Marine mammal; material: Swab sample of the gingival sulcus; isolation source: swab sample of gingival sulcus...
TGGCTCACTGACATGGGAACCATCCATATGACCGAAACGGTCTAACAGGCCTAATACCATATCACCATTAACAAAGTCTATATCGGCAATCACTGGCTGAGGATAACCATGAGCGTCAGTCGTCTTGCCACTGAAAGGATAAACCGGTGTCCACGCCTGCCAGGCGGCATTACCAAAAGTATTACAATGATCCATCCCCCCATGATTCAGACAGCCACGCTCGTAGTTCAGTGGAAAATTCAGCAGCAATGAGAAGTCCGTCACACCATCCCATGCGTAAACATAACCCCGCAATTGAGCAGAATCACCTTTCCGGGCATCCGACCCCCCAATCGGCAAACCGTTCACCGTTGACTCCGCAGTGCACACCATCCCGACATAGACCTTGCCGTCGTTGACCCCCAGTCCCATAGGTCTTACATCATCAACCCCCGTGCAGTTGGGCACAGCATTAACCGGCAAGGCCAGTTTGACCGGTGTACCGGCACTGCCGTCGGGATTCACCGGAATACGCACAAACTCGCGCGTTTTTAAATCAATGGTATAGACTTCCCGGCCATCTTCGGCAATATCAACATCGCCCAGCCCCTCTTTACCCACCGCCGGGATAACCGCAAAGTCCTTCTCCCAGTCAGGAGAGCCATGGGGATCACTACGCCCACTGTCCAATGTGACCCATTCAGAGGGTGTTCCTCCATCTACCGGCACACTAAAAATCGTGGTCGGATTACCCGCCAGCCGGGTAAAACGCTTGATAAAGGCTCCTGCCAGTAAGCGATTACGCATGCGGTCATGAGCCAGCCCCCAAACAGCACCAATCTGCTGCTCCTGTGCCAATGTGACGTGTCCTGGCTCACCATACTCGGCAAAACTGCTACTACTACTTGAGCCTGCGGTTTCCGACAACTGTACCACCACGTACTCATCACCGTAATGAGCACTGCCGCTATGCACAGCCACCGCCACTTCAGGCGTGTCATGGGCAATATACTGCGCCGGGTTATTCACAGCCAGATTGACCTCAGAGGCACCCTCCTTCACAAACTGCACAGAAGTTCCGCCAGCCACCCCCGGCTTCAGCCAGTCTCCAGCCCAGGAAAACTCTACCCGGTAGTCCGCGCCAGGTGTCAGTCCACTCAGTGTATAAGTACCATCAGTGCCGGAAGTCGTCGTCGCGGTAGGTGATGACGGTGAATCATCCGCAGCAAACGCCTTAACCGTCACACCCTCCATACCGGTTTCGTTAACACCTGCACCGGTATCGAACGTGCCATTCGCATTGAAATCCCGGAAAACCAGTACACACCCCAACCAGAGATACTGCCTTGGTATCATTATTGCCCCCAGTTTATATACCCCAAGCCCTGATCAACTCACTTTTTAATAAGCTTATCCCGCCTATTTTGCTGTAATAAAGATGAACACAACGTGACTAAAATTTAACCTTCAGGTACGGTTTCAATAAATGCCCAGCGATCCGTAACTGCCTCAAAACGAAACAAATACATCCGTTTGCGCAGATTATTCTCCGCAGGCAACCTGAAGCCAAATTCCAGTTCTTTCAACCGCATTATGTAAGATGCCCCCTGCCCTTGTGGTGGAAAAAACTCAAACTTACGCACACGGGTCGTATCACCATCCGGCAATTCGGCCAGCGAAAACTCCCTTCGCACCGCCGTCGTAAAATGTCCTGCCACATCCAGGGCCACCGAATAAACATCAGCCGAACGCGCCGAACCGAAATAAAGGCGTTTATGTTGCACACCATTGAATACCCCGACTCCAATGGCATCCACCCCCTTGAGCTGATCAACAATCTGCCGGGTAGCAACATCAATCTGATAAATAACGCCCTTTACCTCACGCGGCGAAGATTCCGCCACCGAGCTGACATACAGACTGTTGGTGTCACAATCATAAAAGATACCCATCGTGCCGAAAGGATTCGCCAGAGAAGGCTTACCGGGCAGCTCCAGCCACAACTGCATTTCCGCACTGCGGTGATTTACCTGATAAATACGGTTCTGCAACTTCGGTGGGTTATCCAGCAGACTGACTTCCGGCGCAGTGACCAGGTACATATTTCCCTGTTTATCCCGATCCATACCGCCAACATGACCGGCATCATCCCAGCTTGGATGCTGCCATGAGCGATGACTGCCCTGTTGCAAAACACGTAAACCGGTATAACCCCGCTGCCGGGTATCCATCCCCACACGATTGCCTAAACCGGTACGGGATAAAAACCCGGGATAACCACGACAACGATTCACCACACCGGGTTTGAAATGGCCCATATCCGGCTCTCCACAACCAGCGAGTAACAGTACACCCAGCAGAAAAAGCAGTAATCGTTTCATTCAGTGATAAAAACAACCTGATCAGAAATACAGCAATAATTTTTATTGTTCTGCGTTATAAATGAACAGGAGATGAACAAACCGCGCCAGCAGCATCCCGCACACAACCCCGCCGCTGTTAGCCGCCAGATCCAGCCACTCACCATAACGATTCACAAAGGGTTGTATCAGCTCAATTATCCCGCTATAAACGACAAACCCCGCTGCGATTAACAACCAGTGTTCAGGCTTGCGCAAAGCGGCCGGAAACATCAGTACCCCATAGGCAATAAAATGATGGGTCTTATCCGTACCGGGCACCGCCGGTAACTGATCAGCCGGCCACAAGGACAGGGTGGTAATCGCCGCCAATAAAATCAGCGTCAACCACAACCAGTGCCGCCTGATCCATATCAGCACAGCACTCATTGCGCCTTCCAGTGTACGCTGTAATGCAACTTCCACTCCTGATCATCATTGCCAGATTCAGGGGCAATCATACCTCATAATTTATCAAAAGCGGTACGTAAATCTCACTTTCCGGGCATAAAAATCCGGCAGCACCTCATTTATGACAGGTATCAACCAGCACCACGCGGAAACCTTTGCAGATTACTAATAGAGTAACTGACTTCCTCATCAGCAATTTGCCGACTTTGGTCAATGAACACTGAAGCCGGATAACCTGACTGTGGATCGTATTGAACGTCAATGGTATCAGCACCGCTTTCATAAGCCTCTTGTAATTGCGCAAAGCGTTCATCAACCGTCAACAGGGAGTTCCGGATGTTATCCGGCACCGGTGTCTTGTCATCAGCATAAACAGCATTAACAATCCTACCTTGTAACTCGGTGACAGTCATTGGACGTGTAACTTCCTGTGGGCAAAAACAGACTTGCCTGGTTTCGTATTGATGAGCTCCGGTATCGGCCTGCTGCCATTTCTGCAAATTATCTGTGAATGCCTGCGGAACCTCACCTTTGCTCTGATTAATGTTTTCAACATCCGCCTGGCTCAGCGTTTTACGGCTAACTTCGCCTCCGGTAATACCACCGTTCAAAATAGCGGTATCACCTTCACTGATGTCACCACTGCCATCTTCATCCAGCACCTCAACACCAAAAGGGGCATTCGGATCAACATCAAACAGTTGTTTCAGATTGTTCTGCTGATTGGATGTCAATGGTAAGGATTCTGGTTCCGGCTCAGGCTGATTCTGGAGAATCTGTTGTAATAACTGCACGATCAGTTGTAACAAAAGTTGTAGTATGACATTGTTAAACGGTGGGCGGGCAATGGTTGCCGAATGGTTGCTTTGGCTGACCTGATCAGTACGTATCGGTTGGCTGCTCTGGAGGGCCTGTGTTCTTCCTGACACAATATTATTCTGAATATTCATGTGCTTATCCTTTTTTCCTTGAAATACCTTCCCAGCTTAACGAGAAACAGCCGGCGGTTTGCCGACTGTCAGGATAATAATGAACAGTTTAATGATAAGTGGAGCGGAAGGCTTGAGTAGCGACCTGATTTATATTAATTCAGTGCCTCTTCCAGTACAGCCAGCCGTTTTTCCAGCTCATCCATGCGTTCGCGTAATGCTTCACAACAGTGCTGTTTACGGGATGAACATGTCGTTGTTTGCGGTATTTCATCCTGCAGGGCAGCAAGATCTTCATGGCCAAGTGTATGAAAATAACGATCCTCCCGGCGGCCGGTACCCGCAGGTAATTTGACCACCAACGGATTTTCAGCATTCAACCAGTCATCCAGAATTTGTTGTACTTCCTCCACACCGGAAAAGTCCGCCATGCGTTCAGTACGGGCCTTGATCTCATGCAGGGTTTGCGGGCGACGTAACATTAATACGGCGAGTATCGCCTGTTTTTTCTGATCCAGCTTCAGTTTAATTGCCACCTTGTGTTCCACCCGTTGTGTGCGGCCACTGTTCTGGATAATGACCCAACCGAACTCCACCAAACTGCGGGCAATATGGCCGACGTCACCTTCGGTCATTATCATCACCGGTTCGCGGCTGCTTTTCTGATTACAGGCCAGCATTAACGAGTTTATCGTCAACGGATAATTATTGGGTGTGGTAAGCTGCTTCTCCATTAAGCAACCGAGGATACGGATTTCTTCATGGCTGAATGGTGGTTTCTGGTCTTCGTCCAAACTGAACATGGTGTTTTGCCCCTTACTTTTTTGCTGTTGATCCTGCTCTTGCATACCTGAAACAGGTTCCGGACTGACTTCCGGCAGGTTATTATAAGCCGGACAAGTGGTGTTGAGGAGAACAAGTGATGGAAAAACTGACATTGCCGGAGCTGGTCGCCGATATTGCCGGATTATTACAGACACGCGGGCTGCGCCTGAGTACGGCGGAATCGTGTACCGGCGGCTGGATTGCGAAACTGTGTACCGATCTGGCCGGTAGTTCGGCATGGTTTGAGTGTGGTTTTGTAACCTACAGCAATGAAGCCAAACAAAAAATGCTGGAGGTATCAGGGCAAACACTGCATGACTACGGTGCAGTCAGTGAAGAAACGGCGCAGGAAATGGTGCATGGTGCGATTACCCATTCACGGGCGGAAGTCGCGGTGGCAGTCACCGGTATTGCCGGGCCGGGCGGGGCAACACCCGACAAGCCGGTGGGCACTGTCTGTTTTGCCTGGCGAGTGCCAGATCAGGCGGTCAAAACAGCAACCGCGCATTTTACGGGGGATCGTGAGGCTGTGCGGCTGCAAACGGCGGCCTATTCCTTGCGCGGCTTACGGGATTTATTGGCATAGATAACGAAGATTTGTCGAACCAGCTTTACGTCATATCAGCGGCTTGATTAGAATACACAGTATGGATAAAAATACTAAAATCGCGGTTATTATTCTTGGTGCGGCTATTGTGATTTCCGTCATCGGGCCACTAGCCATTGCGTTTGCAGTGGGTTATCTGTCGGCAACGATTATCAACTCTCCATCTTTTGATCAAAGCAAAATTATTGCTCAGGTCAGCAAGTGGTTACAGTCACTGGGGCTGAAAAAACTGGGCTGAGACAGCGAAGCCTACACAAGGCTTACACAAGACTGTGTATAACGCTTGACTTTCGTGAAAAACAGCTATTTTTCAATGCGAAATTCTCACGTTGTCCACACAACAAACAAAATAACTTTTTCTTGTCAAGCCATTATCATCAACACCGTTTATCCACGGCACCATCTTCTAACTAACTGATTATATTAACTTTAATAGATTAGCTGTTTTTTAGTCAAAACAGGCAGACCCGCAATTCAGCTTCGATTCAGAGCGCTTTCCGCAATGTATTCACAAAGTTATCCACAGCTTTTGGGGATAACCGATTTTTCCCTTTATACAGCAAGGACTTGTGATCATTTTGTAAGATTTACTTGAGAAAGCCCCGGCAAAAAAATTTTTCTGGCGGAGCAGCAAGGCAGGATTTTTTTAGCGGCAGTGGCTGACTTTGCTGCAAGGCTCAAGTGGAAAAATACCTGGGAACCTTCACCTGTACACCGCACAAGTATTGTAAAATACCCCGATGAGTTATCAACTGCTGGTCGCTGTTCCGCGTCCCTTCTATACCCTGCTGACCTACACTGCCCAGGATGCGCTTGCTCCGGGCTGCCGGGTCACGGTGCCACTGGGCAAGACAGAAACCACAGGTCTGGTGATTAGCAGCCACAGCTGTGCTGCCTCTCCGCCGGAACAGGAAACCCCTTATGTCATAAAAGCCATCCGCCAGCCGATTGATCATAAGGCCTTAGCAGATCAGCACCTGCTGGATTTTCTGCAATGGGCCTGGCGTTATTATCACCACCCCCCCGGTGAAGTAGTGTTTGCTGCCCTGCCCGTATTATTACGCGGTGAACGACAGGTTCCGCAAACACAATACTGGCAGGCCATCACCGATAGCACGGCTGAGACAAAACTGAAACGTGCCCCACGTCAGCAGGAATGTTATCAGTGGTTATCCGCACAACCACACCCGGTCACTGCCGCCAGAATCCTGCAGCAATTCGGCAGTGGCTGGCAATCCTATCTGCAGGGATTACAGGATAAACAGCTGGTCTCCGTCAGTACGGAACCACCTCGGCGCAGCACTGATAACGCAACAACAGCAACAAACACCCTGACCCTGACAGAGGAGCAAAACCATTGTCTGCAACAGTGCCGGGCGTGGTCACAGGCGGACAAGCCTGTCCCGATTCTGTTGCATGGCGTGACCGGCAGCGGCAAGACAGAAATTTATCTGCGACTCATCGCTGACTGCCTGCAACAGGATAAACAGGTGCTGGTACTGGTGCCGGAAATTGGCCTCACCCCGCAATTACTGCAACGTTTTCAGGCTTTTTTCCCGCAACAAACCATCGTTGCCCTGCACTCGGCACTGAATGACCTGGAGCGTCTGGATGCCTGGCTGCAAGCGCGTAATCAACAGGCCACGATAATGATCGGCACCCGCTCGTCAGTATTTGTACCCTGCCCACGCCTGGGGCTGATCGTGGTTGATGAGGAACACGACCTGTCTTTTAAGCAACAGGAAGGTTTTCGCTATCATGGCCGGGATCTGGCAATTAAACGGGCGCAGCTGCTGAATATACCGGTGTTACTGGGTAGTGCCACCCCGGCACTGGAGTCACTGCATAATGCAGATCAGGGCCGTTACCATTATATCCGCCTGAACAAGCGCCCCGGCACAACAAGGCCACCCGAACTGGAATTACAGGATGTCCGTGGCCTGCAATTACAGGCCGGGCTGTCGGAGCAGAGCTTGCAGGCATTACGTCAGACGCTACAGCGCAACGAACAGGCCATGGTCTTTATCAACCGCCGTGGTTTTGCACCGGTGCTGCTCTGTACGGCCTGTGGCTGGCAGGCACAATGTCCGTCCTGCAGCAGCAATATGACCTTTCATACCCGTGGCAGCCGCCTGATCTGCCATCATTGCGGCACGGAACGGCTGGCTGATCAGCACTGCCCGGATTGCCACAACTCACAGCTCAGCACCCAGGGTCAGGGTACCGAGCGCATTGAACTGATGCTGCGACAGCATTTCCGTGACACGGAAGTACTGCGCATTGACCGTGACAGCACTCGCCGCAAAGGTGCATTGCAGCGACAGCTGGAGACTGTACATAACACGGAGCGTCTGATTCTGGTCGGCACACAAATGCTGGCTAAAGGGCATGACTTCCCCAATCTGACGCTGGTGGTCATTCTGGATATTGATCAGGCACTGCTGAGTGCGGAGTATCATGCACAGGAACGTTTTGGACAATTACTGACCCAGGTGGCCGGACGTGCCGGACGCAGCTACAAATCCGGACGGGTGATTTTGCAAACCACCCAGCCACAACACCCTGCACTATTGACACTGCTGCAACATGGCTATCTGCCGTTTGCTCACCAACTGCTGGAAGAACGGCGACGCTGGCAATATCCACCGTTTGGTTATCAGGCACTGATCCGTGCCACCGGCAAGGATCTGGATAGCACACTGGATACACTGGCGAATATCCGCAGCTTTTTACTGCAGCAGGCTGTCGATATTACGCTGATGGGGCCGGTTCCCGCACCACTGGAAAAACGTGCCGGAAAATACCGTGCCCAACTATTGATCCAGGCTGCCAACCGCAAAACCCGGTATATCTGTCTGCAACAATTGACTCGGCAGGAAAAAAATTTCACCGTCAATCGTCATGTACGCTGGTCTATCGATATAGATCCTGTAGAATTGTCCTGATAACAGGACGTTACCGATTCAGTAAACATTTAATCCATGCGTTTCCAGACTCATCATATAATCTGCAAACCGCTTTCATGACCGGAATCATTGATGACCAGAGATTTTAAACACAGCGAAGCAAGCAACACGGCTCCCAATCCATACGGCCTCAGCTGGGTACTGGGAGGCATAGCTGTCGGCCTGCTGGCGGGCGGTGTGGTTTATACCCTGATGAGCAAGCAGCAAAATACGGCTCTCACAGGAATGCCTGCGGATAATGTACAGATGGCTCCTGCCACCGGCAATACAGTGTCGGTCAACGCTGGCACAACTGCCCCTGCCCTGCAGGATAAGCCCAAAGATGACCCGCGCCCTGGTTTCAGCTATCACGCAGTATTACCTCAACTGGAGCTGGATGTGCCGATCCCTCCCCCTCCTGAAGCGGCACCCGATCATCTGGAGCCGATTGTCAGACCGGAGCCTGATCAGACAGAACGCGAAGCCACCGCAGCCACCCAACAGACAATGGAGCCAACCGTACCCAAAGGACGTTATATGTTTCAGCTCGGAGCCTACCAGAATCAGGCCCAGGCTCGGCGAATGCAACAACGCGCCCGACAGAATGGCATGAATACCCGTATTGAAACCACCAACATCAACGGTAAAACCTGGTACCGGGTTCGCCTCGGCCCCACCGAAGACCTCCAGACTGTCAATATCTGGAAACAACGGCTTTCAGGTATGGGAATTAACCCGATGATGATTCGTTTATAATATAATAAAAATACCCAACCATTATTTAGAGAAATATCTGAGAAGGAGTACAAAACAACATGGCACATCTTGACATTGGTTCAGGCACCATCGTGGCAAATGCGGCGGAATCTGAACGTGTAGGTTTTATCCGCCGTACCTATTTACATTTAGGCGGGGCAATTCTGGCTTTCATCCTGGTTGAAGCACTGGTTATCATGTCCGGGCTTGCCGCTGCATTCACCGGCCTGATTCAAAGTATGCCATTCAGCTGGTTTATCGTTATCGCCCTGTTTATGGGAGTTTCCTATGTCGCTGATAACTGGGCTCGTTCACCAATGTCCCGCGAAATGCAATACGCCGGTCTCGGTTTGTTCATTGTCGCAGAAGCGATTGTTTTCTCGCCACTGATTCTGATGTCACTGAATTTTGCGCCGAACCCGAATGCCTTACCGGCAGCGGCTCTGCTGACACTGATGCTGGCTGGTGGTCTGACCTTTACCGCCTTCAGCACCAAAAAGGATTTTTCTTTCCTGCGCCCGGCAATCACCATCGGCTCATTCGTTGCTCTGGGTGTTATTGTGGCAGCAATGATTTTCGGCTTTAGCCTCGGCCTGTTCTTCGCAGCAGCAATGATTGTTCTGGCAGCCGCTTCAATGCTGTATCAGACTTCAGAGGTCATTCATCACTATCACACTGACCAGCACGTTGCGGCATCACTGGGCTTATTTTCCAGCGTCGGCCTGATGTTCTACTACATGCTGATGTTTGTGATGAGCTTCACCGGTGGTGAATAAACCATGAGGTTCTACTAACAGCTGACACAGTTGTTGACAGGCATTAAAATAGAGGGAGTAATGTGAAGGCATTACTCCTTTTTTATTTCCGGATAAAACCGTCATGGCGACTTATGTGATTGGTGATTTACAGGGGTGCTTCACTCCACTGCTGCGTTTACTGGATCGGCTTAAATTTGACCCGGCGTTTGATCGTCTGTGGTTTGCCGGTGATCTGGTCAGTCGAGGCCAACAATCATTACAAACGCTGCGTTTTGCCAAAACGCTGGGGCATTCCTCAATCAGTGTACTGGGTAATCATGACATTAGCCTGATTGCAGCGGCATTCGGGATTATTCCACTGCATAAAAGCCTGCGCACACTGTATAATGCACCGGATTTTGCTGAACTGCTGGACTGGCTGCGTCATCGTCCACTGCTGCACACGGATGACCAACTGAATGCGGTTATGGTACACGCCGGTATTCCACCGGAATGGGATTTAACCACCGCCCAACAATGTGCCCGGGAAGTTGAACAACAGTTACAGGCTAAAAATCCGGCCCACTGGCTGGAAAGCCTCTATGGTGACCAACCTTCCCGCTGGGATCCAAAGGCACCGGCACAACATCGTCAGCGTTTTACCGTCAATGCACTGACCAGAATGCGTTATTGCACAGCAGATCATCATCTGGAGCTGAAACAAAAATTGTCGCCACGGGCTGTGGCCAAAACACACCCCAAACTGTATCCCTGGTTCCGGCATCCCAAAAGGCGAAAAATCACCCAAACCATCTATTTTGGTCACTGGTCTACTTTAGGTTATCATCAGGAAGGTAATATCATGGCACTGGACAGTGGTTGTGTCTGGGGAGGACGAATGACCGCCGTCCGCATTGATAGTCATAAGAAAACCCGGTATCAGGTAGCTTGCACAGAGTATGGGCGATGAAAAAAAGGCAGCAGTACAACCCACCGCATACGTTGGAACCGTAAAGGTCACTATTCGCGGTAAAGATTACTACGTGCACACTTCCCCCCCTCCGATGGGGGCAACACTGGAAGACCTGGAAAATGCATTACAGAAGAACCGTGATTTGATTAATACCAGCCAGCAGGAAATGAAACAGGCCTTCATCAATCAGGTCTATCTGTTCAAACCCCCGGCACAGGTTAATTACGATTCCCCGACCCAGAATGCGATTATGGCACATCTGAATATCAATCTTCTGATCCCGCTGATTAATATACGCGGCGGTTCAGCCAGCTTTGCCAAACCGGAAACCTTTCATGTTAAACAACGGGTCGAACTCATGCGCAATATCGCAGAGCGTATGGCACACATGGAACGTCAGCCACATCATAACCCGCTACCTGCCGCGTTGGTAGCGGTACTGGTGGTGTCGACCATTATCTTTGCGCTGTTTATCAGTTAGCCTCACGCACCTTGATGATGGTCAACCAGTAATAACTCGGCCACCGAAGCTTCAATCGCCGGTAAATCCGGAATCAGACACAATAGCTGTGAAATTCTGACCTGACGGGCCACATACGGACAACGCTGGACATTGCCGCTGAAATCATCTCGCAGGGTATCTTCCGCAACATCAATCGTCTGTAGCCCCCCCTGAACCTGCAGAGCAATAAATGGTAATGCTGCCACATCCGACACTGTGTGCAGAATCAGACAGTTACTGGAACGTTCCACCACCCCTTCACCCAGCATGCATAATGATTCCAGCGACACCACCGGTACCGAACGGCCCAGCCAGTCCAGCCAGCCCAGAATACCGGGATTCACCGACTCGTTCAGCTGTTCCACCACAACCAGTTCCGCCAGCAGGTTCATCGGCACAATCAGATTACCCAGCTGCAAACGTAGTACCGCACTCTTGATTAAAGGTTTTGCTGCCTTACTCATACCGCGAACTCCTCACTGATTTGTGCATTCTCTGCCGGATGTTGCTGCTGTGCCTGTAGTAAATGTTGATCAATGTACTCCAGCAACACGGCATTCTGATAAGGTTTGCCGAGAAAATTGGTCGCCCCCAGTGCCCTGGCATGATCCAGATGCTTTTCCGCAGTACGCGAGCTGATCATAATAATCGGTAAATGCTGCCAACGGGGTTCCATGCGCACAGCACTGAGCACCTCGAAACCATCCATACGCGGCATTTCAATATCCAGCAGCATCAGATCTGCCTCAAAACTACCCAGCTTTTCCAGTGCTTCCAGACCATCCCGCGCGGTTTCCACCACAAAGTTTTTATTCAGCAAAAACTTCTCTGTCACTTTACGCACGGTCACCGAATCATCCACCACCAGAATGTGTGGATGTTCATGCTGAACAGACTGAGGTGAGTTACCCTGTAAGTCTGTGCTTATCGTACTGTCAGTTCGGCCCGACTGTAATATCACCCGTCCGGCCAGCTCCCGCATGTCCGGCACCATTACGACTTCACCATCCGAAGTCACGGTGGCTGCCGAATAAAAGCGACAGGTTTTAAATAATGCCCCCAATGACTGCAACACCACATCGCGTCGACCATTAATCGCATCCACCAGCCAGGCAATGTGATACTCGCCGATGCGCATAAAGATCACCACATGCATATCGCCATCACGCAATTCCGGCTGCATCGCATACCCCAGTGCTGCCCCCGGATAATGCAGGGCATAAGACTGGCCATTACGCATCAACGGTGCTTCCTTATTCATCAGATGCTGTTGAATTACTGCGGTACTGAGCCGGGTCAACCCCTGAATACCACTGAGCGGCAGGGCATATTGCTGCTTCTGGATCTCAACGAACAATACCGGATTCGCCACCATCGTGAATGGCAAGCGCAGGGTAAATTCACAACCGGCCCCAGGTACAGACTCAATTAACAGACTGCCCCCCAAGGCCTTGATTTCGGAATTCACCACATCCATACCCACCCCGCGACCAGCGACCTGATTCGCTTCATCCACCGTTGTGAAACCGGAATGCAGTACCAGCTTATAAATATCCTGATCAGATAATTTGTCCTGTGCCCCGATCAGGCCGGACTCAACCGCCTTGCGCTGTATTTTTTCCTTATCCAGACCACGCCCGTCGTCACTGATTCTGATCACCACTTCCGTATCTTCGCGGCTGACTTCCAGCAATACACCACCGTCTCTGGCCTTACCCTGTGCCAGCCGCTCTTCAGGCGGTTCAATACCATGAAACACCGCATTCCGCAGAATATGCTCAATCGGTGCCGTAATCTGTTGCAACAAATGACGATCCAGTTTCAGGCCTTCACCATCCACCTCAAAGCTGACGACCCGACCAAATTCGGAAGAGATCTGCCGCATAATCCGGCGCAGTCGTGGCACAATCACGGCCACTTCTACCAGCCGCGTGTTCAACAACCCCTGATGTAACTCACGCCCGGTCTGCAAGCTTTCATGCGCAAACTGGTCAATAGCACGCAACTGTAATGACAGATCACCTTCAATATTGACCAGATCATTCAGGCTCTCGGCCAATGCTCGCGACAGACGCTGAATCTCGGAATATTCATCCATTTCCAGCGGATCAAACCCGGCACGGTATTTCTGTTCCGCATGCTGCCGATAACCGGCATGAATCCGGGTTTCGGTTTCCAGCTCCAGTGAACGCAACAGTTGTTTTAACCGGGCCGTTGTGCGCCCGAATTCCCCAACATCCTCAGCCATTAACGCTACGCGCTCCCGTAGCGTATTCTGCTGCACATTTAATACATTGGCATTGTTGATCATCTGATCGACATAAGCGGCAGACAGGCGAATCTGCTCCTGTTCACCCACTGACAGAGGCGTGGCCGGACTGTCTGTGGTAACACGCTTTTCTTCACTAAAGGCATCAATATCTTTCAGTACCGACAGGTCCGGCAAAGTTCCGGCCTGTTCGGCCAACACCTGTTCGAGATAACTCTGGTAAACAGTATCGGCTGCGGCAACCGACGGCTCAGGTATTGAAGGCGTTGAAACAGCAACCGTTTCAACCGGCTCTTCCGCAACTTTTTCTGCATCAGCCCCAGCTCCGGATTCTGTCACCTCATCGGCTCCGGCTGGCATATCAGAAGCAGCATATTTTTCTGCCAACAGGCTGATCTGATCAATCCGCCACTGTAACTCCCCGAGTTCTGTATCGGAAATCACCCGCCCACGTTCACGGCGAACCTGTTCCAGCAGTTCCTCTGCCTGATGCGCCAGATCACCGATATCACTCAACTGTGCCATACGGGAACTGCCCTTTAGAGTGTGCAGCTCACGTTCCAGTTCTTTCAGCGTTTCATCCTGCTCCGGATGCTCCATCAGCTTCTGCATCTGCTGATCCAGACTCAGTAGCTGATCCGGTAATTCCTCCATGAACATTGCCCAGACAATGCGTTGTTCTTCCAGTTCATCAACCTGGGCAGGTGATTGCGTCGGCTCAGGAGGAGAATCAACTGATGCTTTTTTAGCCGGAGTCTTCTCTTCACCCTCGGGAAGCGGCTCATCAACAATGGTGGCATCATCAGCCCCATCATGCCCTGTTTCTGTTTCCTCAGCCCACGTCTCCTCAGCCGGTGCTGCAACTTTTGTCCCCACCTCAACAGGCTGTTCGGGATCAGCAATAAACGCCTCAACCCGCTGAATCTCCTGACGACCCTGCTCATCAATCTGTTCTGCATTCAGGAAAAAGTGCTGGTGTTCATCCAGATAGGCCAGCGATTGCTGCAGAATAGCAACGAGATAATCATTCCGGGGTAATTGTCCATCCAGTACCTGATTGAGCAGGTCTTCATGCGCCCAGGCATAATCCCCCAGTGCCAGTCCACCCACCATGCGCCCACTGCCCTTGCAGGTATGATAGGCACGGCGAATTTCCCGTAATAATTCGGTATTTTCGCGCTCATTAACCCACTGTGGAATCCAGACCTTGAAGTTGTCGAGGATTTCATGAATTTCCTCGACAAAGATTTCATAGATTTCAGCACCGACATTGCTGGCAAAGCTGGTTTCACTTTCAGAGGTCGCCGCATCCGGTTCAGACTCATCCGCCACAGCATCAACCGCTTCGGTAAAATCTGCCTCAGTCTCAGCTATAGTTGATGCTGCTTCAACAAAATGATCCGCGACTACCTTTTCTTCAGTAGCCACTGTGCTTTCAGTACTATCAGTACTGGAAACTAGCCGGTCAACAGGCGCTGATGGCGTATCTTCTGGAACAGGGTCCCCGATGCCGTCTGTTGTGCTTTTTTTTTAATATTCAACTCGTCATTGGCTGCTTCCAGATCAATCGGGCCGAGCAAATCAATCGCACACTTACGGTCCAGCTCACGCAGCTTTTCATAACCGGTCGGTAATAACGGCAGGTAATCATCCTGTTGTTCAATACAGGATAAACTGGCTTCCAGCAGCGTAACAACATCAGCCAGACTAGACAGCTCACCGTCATCAGGCTGACGCCGATTCTGCAAAATATCCAGCTGCAGGTAGTTTTTCGCACCTTCAATCAGTGGCTGTAACTCGTTGAAACCCAGTACATCCACCGCACCATGAACACTGTGCAACAACTTCACTGAATTTTCGACCGGTGCAAATTCACTGGTACTCTGGGCAAACAACCCCAGCTCAGACTGTACCTTACTCACATTATTCAATACGGAACGAATCACTTCACGCGAAGCGCCGGGATCAGCTAACACCACCTCATCAGAAAAGATTTCTTCCGTACGATCATAACCGGTTTCTGCATACTCGTTCAGCAGCTTTTCCAGCCGGATATAATGCTCACTCATCCCTTCCAGCAACAGCTGCTCAATGGCACCGGACTGTTTACTCACAGCCTGTTGTTGCCTGGATAATACTTCGGTCAGGGCAGCCGCCTTACCCAAGCCCAACATACCCAATGCCTGTGACAGGCTCTGTGTCCTGACACTGATATCTTTCATTAACGGCCCGGATTCAGCACGCCCGCTCAGGCCTTCCACCTGTGACATTAACAGGCTCAGCTCATCTTCCATGGAAGCTGCCACAGAACGCCACAACTCACGCCCCGGCACCAGATAATAACTGCGCAGCTCCTCCAGCGTTTCACCTTTTGGCAGGTAAAGATCCAGATGATATGCCGATTTTACTGCCTGTAACTGACCTTCACCTTCTTCAGCAAGGCCAACATAATACAACAGGTTTTTCATCAGCTCTTCCGGCAAGGACTGATTATAACTGTCTTCATCCTGCTCAGAGAAACGCTTGATTTCACGCTCCATCTGTCCCATCAGCATCTTGACTGCGGCACTGGATTCCAGTTTATTCTGCTCCAGTGCCTGGAGTAGTGCACCGGTCACCCACCATAATGAGCGTGAGCGCATGTTCCGGCCCATCACCAGTAAATTAGCGACCACTTTGCGCCCGGCCTGCAGATGGATTTCAGGACGATCATTGTTATACCAGCCCAATAACGATTTCTGCAGATAAAACCGCAGACGCTGCAAGGCAGCCTGCTTTTTCGTAGCCGATAACTCAACGTATTTCTCAGTACCAAGATGCTGATTGGTGATACTGCCTTCCGCCGGGAGAAAAACCAGATGTTCTGACAACAATTCTGCTTTCCGCGCTGCCCGCAAATTATTCAGCATCGGCAGGATAATCACCGGTAAATCCGCATAACCATCGTGCAGGTGCTTGAGGTATTCTGATAACTGCAGTAAACCATCGGCACACACCCCGGCGGCTTCATCAAGACTGTTCACCGCATCCTGATGGATAGCATCCATCAGCAACACCACTTCGCGATTAAGCATATAAGCGCCTTCGGCTTCCAGAATATCCAGAATGCCCAGCACATCCTTACTCAGTTTCAGCACCTCATCCAGCACTGCCTGCTCACGTTGACGGGTGTATTCAGCGAATAACTGACGCACACGCTCCAGCATCTGTTCCGTTTCATCCAGCACCCAGCTTAACCGGCTGGATAATCCCGACTTATCAGAAATCATGTTTTGTATGCTCCTTCGCCTTTTTTCTATAGTTTTTATTTTTGTTATAACGCATCATGCCCGGATATGCCATGCTTTGTGTTGATGGTAAAATCACTGATGGAACGACGTAATTCAGCCGAGGTCTTATTCAGACTGGCCACCAGCCTGGTCGTTTCCTTACTGGACTGCTCGGTTTGTCGCGTAACTTCCGCAATCGACTGCATTGCGCTGGTCACCCGCCCCGTCACATCGGCCTGTTTCACCGCCGCATCCGAAATATTGGCAATCAACCGTGCCAGGCTGGTGGAAACCTCTTCCACCTCATCCAGTGCCTCGCCGGCAGCCTCGGCATTACGCGAACTGGCTACCACCTTGGCCGTGGTCTGCTCCATTGAGGCAATCGCCTCCTGAGTATCCGTCTGGATTGCCCGCACCAGTACATCAATCTTGTGATTGGCTTCTGCTGAACGCTGTGCCAGTTGCTGAACTTCATCGGTGACCCGCTCAAAACTTTTTACCGCCCCGGAACCGGTGGTCTGTATGGAGGCATTCAGGGCCAGAATATTGGTTTGTTCAGCAATGTCATTCATCAGCCGCACAATATCACCCACCTCCTGGGAAGTTTCCCCAAGACGTTTAATCCTTTTTGAGGTCGCCTGAATCTGTTCACGTACCGCCACCATATCTTCAATGGCACTGCGCACGGTATGGGCCCCGGCCTTGGAAATATCCAGTGACTTATTGGCCACCGCAGATGAGGTAGTCGCGTTTTTTGAGACTTTATGAATCGACTGCGTCATCGCATCAATGGCAGATGAGGCAATGGTAATTTCCTCAGTCTGCCGGGAACTGGCCTGTGACAAATGATGAATACGGTTATTCGCCACTGCCGCATAGCGGGTCAGATTGCTGGAAGTATCATCAATCTTGATCACTAGGTCACGTAAGGCATCGACGGCAAAGTTCACCGAATCCGCAATAGCACCGGTCATATCATCCGAGACTGTCGCCCGGATGGTTAAATCCCCTTCAGCCAGTGTACTCATTTCATCCAGCAGGTGCATAATTGATTCTTCCTGCCGCTGTTCTGTCTGTAACCATATTTGCTGTTGCCGGGAAAAGTGATGAAACAGAAAACTGACCCACAGGACATTAATCAGGGCAATCAGACTACCCCATAGCCCTAATGATAATAACTGTTCGCTTGCAAACCAGTGGTAACCATAGGCAAATAACACTAACAGGCATAAGATACATACCAACAAGAAACCTATCGGTAACCAGATAGTCTTTCCTCCCAGCAGACTGTCAGTAAATTTATTCATCATATATTCTGTTATTGTTATTAATGTCTTGTAAATTTTTCAAATACCAATGGCAGTCAATGTCCGGCCAGTTCAACCACTGACTGTTCCAGTGCCGCCGCACCGGCATACTCCAGATCTTTTGCCAGTTGCCTTAATTTTAATACCGGTAAAACCTGATCTTCCATCCTGATCCATTGCTCAACATATTCAGGGTGAAAATCCTTTTCCGAAACAGCCGGACTCACATTATCAGACCAGACATGGCGGATACCCACCAGCTCACTGACCTTAAGACCGAACCATTCCTTTTCTCCCTGTACCACCAGTATGCGAATCGCAGGTAATACCGTTTCCGGAGCAGTTTTATCCGCAGCGAATATCCGTTGACCATCAATTACATTCAGTAACTTGCCCTGAAAAAACCCCAGCCCCGCTACCCAGGGTGCCACCCCGGTCACATGGGTCAGCTTGTCCTGGGTCAGGATTTCTTCCACGTCACTCTGTCGTACCACACAGGTTTTACTGCCCATTCTGACCACCAGCACGGACCAGGCATTCAGATTATTATCACCGGCCTGTTCGCTGCGACGCTTTTTTTCACGCAGCAAGGCCAAACCGGTCAATAACTCATAAGGGCTGTTCATATTAACTGACTTTAGAAAACTGACGATTAATCGCTTCCAGCAATTCCCTGACTTTAACCGGCTTGACAAGGTATTCCTTCGCCCCCTGTCTGAGCGCCCACAAACGGTCAGTTTTCGCCGACTTGGAACTGCAAACAATAATAGGAATATGGGCTGTCACCGAATTATGGGTCAACTCACGAGTGGCCTGAAAGCCATTCAGCAGTGGCATTACCACATCCATCAGGATCAGATCCGGCTGGATAGCCTGTGCAACATCAATACCTTCCTGACCATTACAGGCCACACTGACCTGAAAACCGTTTGTTTCGAGTAAGGACTTCAGAATACGTGTTTCAGTCAGCGAGTCATCAATAATCAGCACATGCCTGGACTCGGTCACGATTTATTCACTCCCGCCCTGATCAGTAACGGTTTTTTTAGCCGCAGTGGCCGGTTCAAGCACATGGGTACGAATAGCCGTTAATAAATCCTGCCGGGTAAACGGTTTGGTCAGGTATTTATCGGAACCGGCCAGCCTTCCGCGAGCCAGGTCAAACAGACCATCACGACTGGAGAGCATAATCACCGGAATATCACGATAATTCCGATTAGCCTTAATCAGGGCACAGGTTTGATAACCGTCCAGCCGGGGCATCATAATATCGACAAAAATCACATCGGGTTTAAAAGCTGCAATAATGGGTAGTGCCTCAAAGCCATCAGCGGCAGTTGTCACCCAGCAATCATATTCCGCTAGTAAAGCTTCGGCTGTGCGCAATATTGTTTTACTGTCATCAATGATCAGTACTTTCAGGCCGGATAAATCACGGTTGGGAGAAGCATTTATTTGGTCTGACGTATTCACTTGCGTCGCTCTTTGTTGTTTTTATATGACATAAGTTGACTAATTCGTATCAATCAACCCCTTCGCATTTGCAACAGGTTCAATTTTTTAGTTTCAGCAAACAAAACCCGTTGCTCCTTTTACCCAAGTCTAAACCTTCGGCTCAGAATGGTGAAAGTTCAGCTGACAAACGTTACACAACCCATGTAACTGTTGCACAACGACCGTATAAACGGTTCAGGCAGCTATTTTATTTTGATAATTCAAGGAAGCCGCTTCACCGGACACCAGTGTGATATGAGTAATCTCAGGGGCACAATTACGTCGCAACGGCACCCCGGTTGTTCCCAAACCACGACTGGTGTATACCCAGGACTGATTCACCCGATACAATCCCTGGATATATTTCTTGCCCAGATAAGGTCGTATAAACGGCTTACCCGACTTCACCTGCACCTGCCCACCGTGAGTATGGCCGGACAACTGCAGCGAAATACGCTCATCATGCGCATACCAGTCAATCATATCCGGTTCATGCGCCAGCAATACCACCGGCTTATCAGCACGATGCCTGTCCAGCGTGCGGACAATGTCCGGCTTGCCTAACCAGCCATCATCAATACCGGCCAGATGCAGATGCGCATGCCCCACCTGCAAATCAAGCCCTTCATTACACAAGACCCTGATACCATCACGGGTGAAGGCCTCAGTAATCAGAGCCGCATCCGTTTTCAGATCATGATTACCCAGCACCGCAAAAATACCATGCTGTGCATTCAACCCCGCCAGCACAGGCACCAGGTCCAGAATATCTTCCTCATCATGCCAGACATAATCACCGGTCAGTACCACCAGATCCGGCTTCAGCAGATTGCTACGCGCTACTGCCCGTTTAATATGCTCAAGCTGGGTAAACGGCCTCAGGTGCATATCCGTCAGCTGCACAATCGTGAAACCTTCCAGTGCCAGTGGCAAATTCCTCACCGGAATATGACTGAACTCTTCCACCAGCCAGCGGATTTCATTACGTCTGACTGCATGGCGGTGATCATGAAAATAATTCCATTCACCGATGCGATTCAGCATTTTTTGTGGTGCTTTTCCCACATTCAGCATCAGCTACCTGTCTTACATCCCGTTCGGGAAGTCCTGATTAAAAGTAATCCCCCTGTTTTCTGACCGTTTTTAATGCCTCGCCGTATGCACCCGCCGTTTCAGCACCCGGGCAGTGATATCCGGTTATTTGGGTAATGGGTAACAGCTCATACATAAGCCCAGCTCCCCGGATAAACACCACCCTTTGAGGATGACACAGTAATGATTAATGCCGGCTTATGCACTGACTCACCCTTGCCCTGCATTAAAAAAGTTTTTCGGATCAATCCATCAAGATCAAGATACGCTGTAACGCCAAATCTGGTCTGTCAGATAAACAGGGTAATATCAGCTTCACCGGCAAATTCAAAAAATGCCGCCGCACCCGCATATTCAACACCCTCAATGAAGTCGTCAGTTTTCATTTCAAACAGATCAACCGTCATCTGACAGGCAATAAACTTGACTTCGGCTTCCTGACTCAGCTCACGCAGCTCGGCCAGGTCAGCCACGCCCTTGTTCGCCATCTTCTTTTTCATCATTGCCGTCATCATGCCCTGCATACCAGGTAGTGCCTGTAACATCACCGGCATGGGCACCGGCATGGGCATACCCGGATTACCCAGTGAAGTGACCTGAAGATCCAAATCCTTTTTCAGTAATTGTAGACCATAGAAAGTGAAGAAAATCTGTACTTCATACCCCAGAGCCGCTGCTGTGGAAGCCAGAATAAATGGTGGATAACCCCAATCCAGAGTTCCTTTGGTTGCAATAATTGCCAGCTTTTTCTCAGACATATCTGCTGTCCTTTTCCCAAAAATTTATCTAACAGGCACCTGACTGAACCGGTAGTTCACAGCGGTACTCCTCTCTAACCTGTGGGAGTGTATCAGAAACCGGACTCTCAGACAGTGACTGGTGGCACGACAGCATTTCCGGACTGATACCAGCTGATAATACCGCCGCGCAGATTCAGTGCATCAATATCAGCATTCTGTTTCAGATACAGACAGGCCTGTGCCGAACGGTTACCGCTCCGGCAATAAATGACTAATGTCTCATCTTCCCGGTTCGCCAGCCCGTTTATCTGCAACGGCACCGTATGCAAAGGCATAAACTCCGCCCCCTCAATAATTCCCTGATTGAATTCAGCCGAGGAGCGTACATCAATAAGCCGTACTTTCCTGCCCTCATCAAGTAACGCTTTCAGACCCTGTGCATCAATTTCATCGACATCAAACATACTGTTCCGTTACAACCAAAATATTAAACAATGCCAAGATTCCGGTTAATCGGGAAACTTGTCAAGGGCGCGGTCATACTTTTCTCCCGGCAGAGGCAACCAAATAGCCGTATATTCATCTATACAAGAGAACACTTTATAAAAATTTGAAGTAACAATGGAAAACAGCATGCCCTTCTTGCGCAAACCCCTGATGATTGCTGTACTCAGCAGTTTATTCTGTTCCGGCAGTTCATTCGCCCAACTGGATCTGGAATTACCGGAGATGAACCTGCCAGATTTCGAGCATCCGGACAGTCAGGCCACCGGTAATATTGACACCCCGGCCATTAAGCGCCAGCTGTTCCGCAACATCCGGCGCACACGCCCGCTCATCGAAGATGCGGAGCTGAATGAGTGGCTGAATAAACTGGTTCGCCGTTTGGCCAGCCAGACAGCCGGTGTGGGTAATGATGTATTTGTGGTGATAGAAAATAATCCGGCTATTAACGCCTATGCACTGACCGGTGGCATTATTGTGGTCAACTCCGGGCTCATTCTCAGCACCGAATCCGAAAGTGAGCTGGCCGCCGTACTGGCCCATGAAATTGCCCATGTTGCACAGCGACACCTGACCCGGATGCACACCGACAGCCGCAACCATCCGTTACTGACCGGGCTGGGTATTCTGGCCGGGGCCGCCGTATCCACAAAGAGCCCTGAAGCAGCTCAGGCCATTATCACCGGTACGCTGGCGGTACAGGCCCAGCAACAGGTTATCTACAGCCAGCAATATGAAGCCGAAGCGGATCGAGTGGGGCTGCGCATCCTCAACAGGGCACATTTTGACAGTAATGGTATGGTCACCTTCCTGGAAAAGCTGGAGCGCAATGAAAGCAACCGGCTGGGTAACCTGAGCAAATACCTGCGCTCCCATCCGCTGACGATTGAACGCATCAGTGACACTCGCAGCCGTGCCGCCCGCCTGAAAAGTCCGCCGCAAACGTCGGTGGATTACTTTTATGCCCGTGAAAAATTACGCAGCCACTATCAGCCCGGCCACAATACTGCCAGCAAAGGCGTACCCGCTGCAGTAGGCCAGTATCAACAGGCACTGCAATCGCTTAAACGTGGTCACTACAACGGAGTACTCCGCCATCTGGGCACGCAGACAGGCCAATTAGCGCCTGCCCTGCTGATTGCCCGCGCCCTGAATGGTTTGCAACGTTTTGCCGAATCTGAACGTTTACTCCATCAGCTGCAACGCCAATATCCGCATCATACTGCATTGACGCTGCTACTGGCACAGGCGATGGCCGGTAAGGGGGATAAACACGCTGCCTGGCAGTTGCTAAACCGGGTGCGCACCACCGAAAATACCAGTCTGGATTATTTTGAAGAGGCACAAAATATTGCCCGTCAGGCAGGCCAACAACATGAAGCCATTCTCTACAGTGCGGAACGGCACCTGCGCCTCGGCGAATACCGATTTGCCCGGCTGGCACTGGAACAAAGTCTGCGCAGCAATCCCTCGGCGGCGGACAGGGTAAAGTTACAGCGCAAGCTTGATGAAGTGATTCAGGCCAAAAACGAGCTGGACTACCTGAAGAAATAACGTGTTACAACGGATGATTGACGACACAAACCGGCTGAAACCAACAACCCGTAGCGAACAGAAACAGGGCGTTTCTACAGACTAATCCTTCTTGTCCCCACTACGCGGACGGGAGAATGGACTGACATTACCGCTTTTACCGCCATCCATCGCATGAATCTTACTGATGCCCGGCTTTTCCACTTCATCAATACGAATAATGGAGTGCATTGGAATAAATGTACGGTTGACGGCGGCAAACTCGGTTTTCAGCCGCTCCTCGCCCGGATCAATCACCAGCTCGCTCTGGGTACCGAACACCAGTTCCTCTACTGCAATAAAACCGTATAAATCCGCCTCATACACCTGTTTGGCAAAGATTTCATAAATCTTGTCCTGATTCACAAATGACAGACGGTAGATGCGTGAACTGTTCAAAGGTCTTCCCCAAAAAGCCTCTCCCGCCAACGGGCGGCGGGAGATTAGTCATAAAGATTGCACGTTTTAACGAATTTAGGGGTTAAAATCAGCTTTTTAAAGTATCCACTGCAACTTTCCGGGCAATCACTTCCTTCCATTTTGCCGGACCGGTTTGATGTACCGACTCACCCTTGCTGTCAACGGCAACCGTTACCGGCATATCTTTCACCTCAAACTCATAGATCGCTTCCATGCCCAGCTCCGGAAAGGCCAGCACCCTGGCAGCTGTAATCGCTTTCGACACCAGATAAGCCGCACCACCGACCGCCATCAGATACACTGCACCGCTATCACGGATCGCCTCAATCGCCATCGGGCCACGTTCCGCCTTACCGATCATCCCCAGCAGGCCGGTCTGTTCCAGAATCTGCCGGGTAAACTTATCCATGCGCGTGGAGGTAGTTGGCCCGGCGGGTCCCACCGCTTCATCACGCACCGGATCGACCGGCCCGACGTAATAAATCATCCGCCCCTTCAGATCAACCGGCAATGCTTCACCCTTGTTCAGCATATCAATCATGCGTTTATGTGCCGCATCACGTCCGGTGAGCATTTTACCGGATAACAGGACCGTCTCACCGGGCTTCAGCGTCTTAACCTCATCTGCTGTCACTGTGTCCAGATTCAGCCGCCGCGCTTCATCGCCACCGCTTAATTCAATCTTCGGCCACTGTGCCAGATCCGGCGGTGTCTGTAAGGCCGGGCCACTGCCGCCATCCAGGGTGAAATGGGCATGACGGGTGGCGGCACAATTCGGAATCATACAAATCGGCAGGGAAGCGGCATGAGTCGGGTAATCCATAATCTTCACATCCAGCACCGTGGTCAGACCACCCAGGCCCTGGGCACCAATACCCAACTCATTCACCTTTTCAAACAGCTCCAGACGCAGTTCTTCAAGCCGGTTCTGCGGGCCGCGCTCCATCAGCTCATGAATATCCACCGGTTCCATCAGCACTTCTTTCGCCATCACTGCGGCTTTCTCTGCAGTACCGCCAATCCCAATACCCAGCATCCCCGGCGGACACCAGCCCGCACCCATCGTCGGCACCGTTTTCAGCACCCAGTCCACAATACTGTCACTCGGGTTCAGCATGACCATTTTGGATTTATTCTCGGAACCGCCACCTTTGGCCGCAACATCAATCGTCACTTTATCACCGGCCACCAGCTCATAGTGAATCACTGCTGGTGTATTATCCCTGGTGTTTTTACGTGTCCCGGCCGGGTCATCCAGAATGGAGGCCCGCAGTACATTATCCGGATGCAGATAGGCACGGCGTACACCTTCATTAATCATCTCAGCCAGCGTCATTTCGGCCTCCCACTGCACATCCATACCGACTTTAGCGAACACCGTAACAATACCGGTATCCTGACAGATAGGCCGCCGTCCTTCAGCACACATCCGCGAATTAACTAAAATTTGACCAATCGCATCTTTCGCCGCCGGGGATTCCTCCCGCAGCCAGGCCGCATGCATCGCGTCAACAAAATCCTGTGGGTGATAATAAGAAATAAACTGCAGCGCATCCGCCACACTGTCAATGACATCATCCTGTTTAATCAGGGTCATGAATGAATCTCCATTTGGTTACCGGGTATGCCTATCAGTAAATGCTGCTGCATCTGTGAAGTCTGCCGTCCCTTATTTTGGTGTGCTGCACAAGATAGAGTATTTACCGGTTTAAATCCAGTGCTGCCCCGTGCAGAAAACGCATGGCTATTGAGAAGCGGTTATTTGAAAAAAACCGTCTGACTTGCGCTATTTTATTGGCGGCGTATAATCGCGCCTCCTGACACCAGCCGGGTCACTGGCCGGGCTGATTTTTAACTGGGTTCCCTCACCCCCATTGACAAAAAGGTTTATTATGACTGCGATTCATACCTCACAGAAGCAGCGCATCCTGCTGATTCTGGTCAGTTTTCATTTATTCATTATTGCCGCCAGTAATTATCTGGTGCAGATTCCGGTGAGCATTTTCGGCTTCCAGACCACCTGGGGAGCAATTACCTTCCCGTTTATCTTTTTAGCAACGGATTTAACGGTACGCATTTTTGGTGCTCCACTGGCACGCAGAATTATCTTCACCGCCATGCTCCCGGCCCTGCTGATTTCCTATGTATTCTCAGTGCTGTTTTATGAAGGCCAGTTTCAGGGGTTAGGCGGACTGGGGGAGCTCAATACCTTTGTGGCCCGCATTGCTGTGGCCAGTTTTGCCGCTTACGTGATTGGTCAGGTGCTGGATGTGCAGGTACTCAATCGTCTACGCAATAAGGCCAGCTGGTGGGTTGCTCCGGCGGCTTCCAGTGTGATTGGTGGCCTGCTGGACACTGTCCTGTTTTTCTCCATCGCCTTTTATCAGAGTTCCGATGAATTTATGGCCGCTAACTGGCCGGAAATTGCGGCGGTTGATTATACCTTCAAGTTACTGGTCAGTCTGGCTCTGTTCGTCCCGGCTTACGGCGTATTGATGAAGACAGTTGCACAGCGTATGCTACCTGCCGCACAACAACAGTCATTGTGCCCCGGCAGATGACTCATTCTTCAACTCAAATAACCGGAAACCGATAACAGTGGCATCAGCGGCTTTCCTGCAATACAAAGCCGCTCAGGAGCAACAATGAAAATCAGGGCCTATGAAGAACAGGATCAATCGGCAGTTATTGCCCTGTGGCGGGAGTGTGGTTTGGTGGTGCCACACAATGATCCGGCCAAGGATATTGCCCGCAAGCTACAGGTAGATCGTGATCTGTTTCTGGTCGGTGTCAGTCAGCACAACATTATTGCCACAGTTATGGGTGGTTATGAGGGCCATCGCGGCTGGATCAACTATCTGGCCGTAAAACCCGGTGAGCAGCGCAAGGGGTATGGTCAGCAAATCATGCAGGCAGTGGAGACCGCACTCCGGGCCAAAGGCTGCCCGAAAATCAATCTACAGGTACGCAACAGTAACCAGGCGGTTATCGCGTTCTACAACGCTCTGGGCTATAGTGATGATCGGGTAATCGGCCTGGGCAAACGGCTGGAGCAAGATTGAGTATAGCCTTCTGCCAGTTGTTCGCGCCAGACTATCCCCCACAGGATTTTGTGATAATTTTTCAAATAAGCTCATGCCCATGACGAGCATACACAGGTCATTTTATCATTATGACAAAGAGCAATCTGAACAAGATACAAATAGATAAAAATAATAAATACCTTCCATATTTTTTATTATTAGCATACATCATTGAATTCATTATATTAGCTATAAGCCCTTATGATAGAGCTGTATGGTGGGCAGAAAATTTACCCATTCTTATTCCATTAACAATTCTAGTTTTTACTTTTAACAAGTTTAGATTCTCAAATCTATCTTATTTTTTAATAACCTTGTTTTTTATGCTTCATACATTTGGCGGTCATTACACTTTTGAAAGAACTCCATTTGATTTTTTTAACAACTTACTGACACAGCTGAACTTGAATTTCCTGTTCCCTGATAATAGAAACAACTTTGACAGGGTTGCTCATTTCCTGGTTGGTTTTTTAGCATACCCTGTAGCAGAATTATTCCTTAGAAAAAAATGGGTTTCTAATGTCACAACAGCCATTTTTTTAGGAATTATCGCATTAGGTTTTTGGGGGGCTTTATATGAAATTATTGAGATGCAATACGCAATCTCCGCCGGAGGCGAATCCGGAGCCTCCTTTTTAGGGTCACAAGAAGATATATGGGATGCACAGAAAGATATGTTGCTAGACATATTAGGAGCTATTTCTGCATTTATTCTTTTTGGATTTAATTTAAAAAAATTAATCAGGCTATGAAAGCCTTCTCACCAAAACTGTTCCACTCACCAGTAAACTCGCTATCAGCTATCAAATGGAAAAAACATGAAAGTTTATTTTCTAGAGAAAAATTTAGACTATTCAGCAGTGCTTGAAGTGTTGTTACAGCTCCGCTCAAATTACGATTTAGACACTTTATCTGCGCAAATAGCGAAACAGCAATCAGATGGTTATCAAGTAGCTTACGTTAAAGCCTCAAATGATATTCTTGCTGTTGCTGGTTTTAGCATCGGTGAGAAGCTCGCCTGGGGTAAACATATTTACATCGAAGATCTTGTAACGAACTCTCAGCATCGCTCAAGCGGTGTAGGTAAATTTTTTATTGACTGGTTCAAAGCGTATGCTTTAAAGAATAGTTGCAAACAAATTCATCTGGATTCTGGTGTTCAGCGTTTTCACGCACATAAATTCTACTTACGTGAAGGTTTTAATATTGCAAGTCATCATTTTTCAATAGTAGGTATTGAGAATATCTAATAAACTGTTCCACTTACTGATGAATGATAAACTCATCATTATGTATGGAACATACTTATATTTATAAAATATATGTGATGGAAATTATTATGAAAGAAAAGATAAAACTGACGGGTATACCGAAGACACTGCTTATTCCATTAAGAGCAAGATATTTAGAGACAAAGAAGAAGAATGGAATTATACATGATCCTAAAACTGTGGAAATATGGGATCGAATAGAATACGATTTTACTGAAAAGGAAAATGATGTTTCTGTTGGTTCACAGATCGGAGTATCAATCCGTACAGAAATATTAGACGAAGCCGTACAAGAATTCCTTAAAAAAGAACCACACGGCGTTGTTGTAAACCTCGGTTGTGGTCTTGATACCCGTTTTTATAGAATTGATAATGGAAGTGTATCCTGGTACGACCTTGATGTGCCTGAATCTATTGATTTGAGAAGAAAATTCTTTGATGAAACAGACCGATTCAGATTTATTTCAAAGTCAGTAACAGATTTTTCCTAGCTGGAATCACTGCCTAAAGATAAACCAATGCTTTTCATTGCTGAAGGTTTATTTATGTATTTTGAAGAAGAGGAAGTAAAAAAGGTTCTTAGTAAAATCAAAGAAAATTATCCTGAAGCAGAAGTGCTATTTGAAGCGATGTCTCCTTTCATTGCAAAAAATACAAAAAAACACCCGGATATGAAGGGTCATAGTGCAAAATTCAAGTGGGGCATAAAGACAGGTGCAGATTTAGAAGACTGGGATCAAGGCATAAACTTTATTGAAGAATGGTATTACTTTGACAGACACAAAGAAAAACACCCTCTTGTTTTCAAATTATTATCTTTAATCCCCACTTTCAGAAAAGGCATGAAAATAGTGCATATTGATTTTAACAAAACCACATAAAAAGTCATTTAGGTATATTAGACAAGACTTAATCTGACAATTTTGTTATTACTGTGTCGTTAGGCACACGAACCACAAGAGAGTTAGATGATGACCAATCTTGAACAGAAAATCATAAAACCGAAACTGGGCCTGCTGGAACTGGCTAAGCAATTAGGAAGTGTCTCCCAGTGATCCTACCCAGCACTGACGGACACCAAGAAGTGTTTTAATCTAAACACGAATAGAGGTGTACCCATGAGTCAATCGAAGAAAAACCCGACATCACG
>PDWJ01001462.1_pt1 | contig 29229 bp, 25 predicted proteins | sample 1430881 | NCBI WGS metagenome assembly PDWJ01 (sample SAMN01162460, study PRJNA174530) | Oral metagenome, whole genome shotgun sequencing project. | biome: Marine environment; feature: Marine mammal; material: Swab sample of the gingival sulcus; isolation source: swab sample of gingival sulcus...
AATGGCTTTTTCTATTTTGCGCTTCCATTTCGTCCTCAATTATTGGGTTGTTTGATTGTATTAAACACCAGTATCTATCATAATCCACTATGAGTTAAAACCCTAACCCAGATATTTCATTTGATAGCCGAGTGGCGCTTTGAGGTGAGGGCTTTTTTAGGGAATTGTCCGCACTGCTACTTTTTCTTTGCTAAAAATCCAAACGCCCTCCCTGAGTATGCGTCTTGCAATTACAAAGAGGCAGGTTTTTCTTTCGTTTATTTTTCTATAACCAGATATCATTTTTAGCACAGTTCTGTTAAATAGCTGTCCTGGCGTTCCTTAAACGGTTTAATTCGGATGGTTTCATGGTATAATTCTTTAATGATTGACTGTTGGGATCTATTGTTAGATCCTGAAATTTAGCGTATACGAAGCTTTAGAGTGCTTGGCCGGGCGGGATGTTTTGTTTCAATGCGTCTATCACAAGTCCTGGTGCATTCGTTGGTTCGTTCATCAATGATTTTGAAAAGGGAGAAAACAATGAAGAAATTTATTTTTATGCTTGCAATGTTGACAATTTTTATGATGCCGATCCATACCCATGCAAATCAATCTGCTCAGGCGCTTGGTACATGCCTTGCTGACGCGCTAAATGGTAAAGAAAGAAAAGAACTTGCAAAATGGATTTATTTTGGAATGTCAAGGCATAGTACAATCAAACAATACTCAAAAGTCACTGACGCTGATATTGACAACATGAATAAATACATCGGCCGATTAGTGACACGCCTTCTCACAGCGGATTGTTCCCAAATTGCAAGTAAAGCCATCAAAGAAGGGGGCGCGTCTTCTGTTCAATATGCGTTTCGTGTGGTTGGCCAGGTTGCTATGCAGGAATTAATGAGAGAAAAGAGCGTTACAAAGGCCCTTGGAGAATTTGAAACATATCTTGATAAAGAAAAAATGAATCAAGTTTTAAAGTAAGCTCAAGGGATTCAGGTTCGTCTTTGATACCATCGAAAGGGATTTAGGCGCTGTGTTAGAGCCAGAGTGGGTTTTACAAGAGATGCAAACAACAAGCCGGGTTTCGAAAACTAAAACGTTCCAGGCCCGGCTTGTCTATTTATAGGATTAACCAAATACTTTTTCCAGATCGGGGATGATCTGTTTTTTACGGCTCATGATGCCGGGCAGCCAGCATTTGCCGTCAACGGGTTTCACACCAAATGCTTTTTCAACAACAGATTCGTCGTCGGAGGCCACCAGAAGTTCGGTCCCTTCTTTCATGATGTCGGTGAGCATGAGTAGTACTGTGTGATGGCCTTTTTCAGCCTTCAAATCACGAATATCTTTTTCCAGATCGGCTTTGATGCCGTCAACAATGGACAGGTCAACCAATTCCAGTTGGCCACAGCCAACGCCAGAGCCGCTCATGTCAAAGTCTTTGTAGTCACGGAGTACAAGTTCACGAACTGGCGTACCCTCCACAGCTGATTTAACCTTGAACATTTCGATTCCCAAGGCGTCCAAATCGCTTTCGCCACAGGTTTGTGACAGTTTTTTACAGACTTCTTTGTCTTTTGGGGTACAGGTGGCGGATTTAAAAATGACGGTGTCGGACAGGATGGCACAAAGCATGGCGCCGGCGATCCCTTTGGGGACTTCTACGTTGAAGTAATCATACATGGACGCAATCGCGGTGCAAGTGCAGCCTACCGGCCAGATCCAGCATTCCAGGGGCTGGGACGTGGTCACGTCACCCAGCTTATGGTGGTCTACAATGCCCAGGATGTTGGCTTCGGCCAGATCGTCGGGGCTCTGGGCCAGGTCAGAATGGTCAACCAGGTATACATCTTTGCCAGCATAGCTGGTGACGAGTTCGGGTGCTGCAAGATTGAATTTTTCCAAAACAAATTTGGATTCGGGGTTCAGTTCGCCCTGCATGGCAGGGGCTGTATCTTCACCCAGTTTTTTTTTCAGATCGGCCAGGGCGATGGCGGCAACAACGGAATCCGTATCTGGATTTTTATGGCCAAATACTAAAGTAGACATACATCCTCCTAAAATTAGTCAATTATGGTATTAGCAAACCGATGATCACATCGTATGTAATCATCAAAAAAACTGAATTAAAAATTCAGAATGTCTTATAAAGTGTATTGGCCGGAACCTCAAGTAAAATTTAAAAAATACCTGTGGCTTACCCATGTCAGTCTGTGTCGTGGTGAACCCTATCTGACAACAGACGGCATACAGATCCCGCATTCTGTGCAGGGCTTCATGGGGCAGGATACGGAGTGTTTTTCCGCTTGGGCGCGGTGTAACTCTTTTCGCAGAAAATCGCTGGAAATGGGGTGGTAGAGCACATCCCATGGAAGATGGGCGGTGTTTTGGGTATTTTTTGGGGCATAAATCACCTGGTGGCAATATTCAGGATCAGATTTCATTGCCCGGTTCCATCCCTGGTCCAGGGCCTGTTCTATGAGGTCTGCAGCCTTTCTGTCTCCAAGGGAAAGCAGCGCATGGGTACGGGCCTGGCGCAGGGATTCAAAGTGTAATACTACATTGGGTTCTTTTTTAAGCCCCTGGCGAATGATGTCCACCCGTTTTTTCAACTCAGGTATCTCCATCATGGCGCACCATTGAAAAGGCGTGGCCGGTTTGGGGATAAACGGATTGATACTCAGGGTAATGGTGCCGATCTTTTTTTTCTTCCGGGAGGTTTCAAGAAAGACGGACTTTATATCCAGTGTTAGATCCACAATGGCCTGAACATCCTGTCGAGTCTCAAAGGGCAAGCCAATCATAAAATACAGGCGAATATTGAGGATCCCCTTATCCACCAGGGCCCGTGCCGCATGTAAAATTTGATCCCGGCTCATTTTTTTATTGATAATTTTTCGCATGCGCGAAGACCCCGCCTCGGGGGCAATGGTTGCTGTTTTGACATTGGATTTTGCAAGGCCGCTGATCACTTCATCATCCAGTTTATCCGCTCGAAGAGACGAAAAGGAAAGGGTCAGTCCTTTCTGTCTGCCATATCGGCAGATGTTGTTGATGTCGGGATGGTCCAAAATTGCAGAGCTGACCAGCCCCACCCGATCTGTTTTTTTTGCCGCTTCATCCAGTGCCGATAGAATAGTGTCGGTGGGATAAACCCGCGGCGGCCGATAAATAAATCCTGCGGTACAGAACCTGCATCCATTGGGACAGCCTTTGAGAATTTCGATCAGAAATGTGTCCTTGAACGCAGTGTTCGAGGTCATTACTGCAGTGGTGGTGCGGGTATCAGATAGATCCGATACATATTGCACCGGAATCCGGTTCGATGCGCCTTGGTTCGACCCATTGATATGAGAAAGGGATCCATTCTCCTGAGGGGCTTTCTGGATGCGGTGTGGCTGGATCTTTGTGGATGATTCATCCGTCCGGTGGACCGTATACAGGATCGGGTCATGGCGTGCTGGAACATAGGTCCCCTTAACCTTGGATTCTATGATTTCCAGCAGCTCGACTTTCGCGTTTTTTTTTGTGGCGGCCCCTGTTACCTTTTGGAATAGATCGAAAAAAGGGGTGAGCAAACATTCTGCCTCTCCCAAAAGGAAAAGATCCATAAAAGGTGCGATGGGTTCTGGATTTAAAAAGCAGGCCACCCCCCCAGCAGCCACCAGGGGATGGATATGGTTTCGATGGGACGACCGAAGGGGGATACCTGCTGCCCGTAGCATGCGGGCAAGATTCAAGAAATCGTTTTCAAATGAAATTGAGAAGAGGATCATGTCAAATTGATCCAGCAGCAGGCCCGTTTCAAGGCCGGCGATTTTGTTTGCACCGCTATTGGGCCGACCTTTTTGTCGGGTGTCCGGCAAAAAGACCCGTTCACAGGCGATGCGGTCATCTTGGTTTGCCAGTTGATAGACAGCCTGGAATCCCAAAGATGACATGCCGGCTTGATAGGTATTGGGATAGACCAATGCAACTTTGATCAATCCCCGGCCTCGTTTGACAATGGCCCCCTCCTCCCTGATAGGCTGAGGGGTCCGGGCCGGCCTGCGCCTCTTTTTCATGTTTTAATCTGCTTTACGCCTTAAAAATGTAGGTACCTCCAGATCGTCTGAATCAAATGTCATATCGTAACTTTGTACCATGTCCTCTTCGCCAACCACCCGGCGTCCAGTAATCCGAACCGGGTTGTCAGACTCCAGCCAGTTGTTGCGCTCTTCCTCGGTCAGATCTCTGACAATACCTCTGGCAATGGGCTCATGGCGGGGGTCCGGCTGCATATTTGCTGCGGGTGCGGTAGCGTGTGTCGTGGCATAAGCGGAGTGGGATGTCGGGGATGTGGTAGCGCCCATTGCTGTCTGGGTGGCATGGTGTGTTAGGGGGGGAGTCACTGGATGCGCAACCTTTGGATCGAACCGCCGCATGTTTTCAGCCAGTTCAGGTTCTTCTTGTCCAATACCAGTGGCAATAACGGTAATACGCATTTCATCGCCAAGGTCTTCATCAAAGGTTTGGCCCCAGATGATTTCGGCATCGTCACCAACTTCTTCATAAATGCGGTCTGCGGCCTCAGTCATTTCGTCCAGGGTCAGGTCAGAAGAAGAGGTGATATTCATAAGCACACCTTTGGCGCCTGAAATGGAAATGTCTTCTAGCAAGGGATGGGAGATGGCTTTTTCAGCTGCTTCGATGGCCCGGTTTTCACCCGCCGCGATACCGATACCCATGAGTGCTTTACCGGCTTTGTGCATGGTGGTTTTAACGTCGGCAAAGTCGAGGTTGACGTGGCCAGGCATCATGATCAAATCGGTGATGCCTTTGACAGAGTGATGTAAAATTTCATCGGCTTTGATATACATGTCCATTAAGCGCGCGCCCTTAGGGGCGATGCCGCGCAGCCGGTCATTGGGAATAGTAATGACAGTATCGGTGATCCCTTGAAGTTTTTCTAACCCGGCCAGCGCTGCTTTTTCACGCTTTTTACCTTCAAAGGAGAAGGGCTTTGAGGCCACTGCCACGGTGAGAATCCCTAAGTCTTTGCAGATTTCTGCAATTACGGGGGCCGCCCCAGTGCCGGTGCCGCCGCCGAACCCAGCGGTGATAAATACCATATGGCTCTCTTCCAGTGCGGCCCTTAACTCGTCTATGCTTTCCAGTGCCGCTTCGCGGCCGATGTTTGGATCGGCCCCAGCCCCTAAGCCTTCTGTCAATTCAGAGCCCAATTGAATTTTAATTTCAGCCTTGGATTGATCCAGCGCCTGAGCATCGGTATTGGCCACAATGAATTTGACGCCTTGAAGTTTTGAGTCAATCATATTGTTGACTGCATTTCCGCCGGCCCCGCCGACACCGATAACTTTGATTCTTGCTTTGTTGTCGTTTTCCACATAAGAGAAATTCATATCCACCTCCCTATCGTTAAATGATGTCTTTAAACCATTGTTTCATTCTATTAAATATGCCCGTGTCTTGTGGTTCCTGACGTAGTTCTATGCTGCAGGCTGTCGTGGAACCGAACATCACAAGCCCTACACCAGTGGCGTAGGCTGGGTTTTTTACAATATCTTTGAGGCCGCCGATACGGTTGGGGTACCCCATCCGCACAGGGACATTGAAAACTGATTCTGCGGTTTCCGTAATGCCTTCCATGACGACGGAGCCGCCCGTGATTACGAGTCCTGAAGGGAATGCATTTTCAAGCCCGTTGGAAAACAGCGCTTTTTTAAGGATGGAAAATATTTCTTCTACCCGGGGTTCCAGTATCTCGGCCAGAATGCCTTTGGCCAGGCGGCGGGGGTCTTTGCCGCCTGCGGCTGGCACTTCGATGGTGGCGCCGGATCTGACCTTTTCCGGCAGGCAGGTTCCGTGTTCGATTTTGATTTTTTCTGCTTCCGGCAGAGGGGTTCTCAACCCAATGGAAATATCATTGGTCAAGTTATGGCCACCCACAGTCAGTTCATAAATGTATTTGACATTGTTATCTTTAAACAGGGCCAGATCTGTGGTCCCCCCCCCATGTCTGCCAGGACACACCCCCGGTTTTTTTCTTCAGCGTTGAGGACGGCATGTCCAGAGGCCATGGATTCCAGAACGATGTCACACACCTCAAGTCCGGCTTTATTGCAGCATTTGACAAGATTACGGGCTGCTGAAACCGCCCCGGTGATAATATGGACTTTGGCTTCCAGTCGGATGGCTGTCATGCCGACAGGATTGGGGATTGATTCCATGTCGTCCACAATAAATTCCTGGGGAATGACATGAAGAATCTCTCGATCCTTAGGGATGGCAACCGCTTTGGCAGCGTCCACCACGCGCTCCACATCCTGTTCGGTGATTTCTCTGCCCTTGATGGCGATGATGCCGTGGCTGTTGAATCCTTTGATATGGCTGCCGGCAATGCCGACATAAACCGATGAGATGTTACAGCCTGCCATGCGTTCGGCTTCTTCAACTGCTTTTTTTATGGAATCGACTGTGGAATCAATGTCCACCACTGATCCTTTACGAAGCCCTGCGGACGGGTGAGACCCCACACCGATAATGTTGATCTCATCGTCCAACATCTCTCCCACAACGGCACAAATTTTTGTGGTGCCGATGTCAAGGCCGACTAAAATTTTTTCATTTCCCTGCAAGTGACCCCCTTTTTGTTAAATGGTGCAGAGTATTTTCTGTTTTCTTAAAAAACAATTTTCCAACCCAATTCGTTTTACAATTATTTTATTGCTGACATTCTCTAATTAAAGACTCGGTCGCCCCGTGGCCGTAATAAACACCCGGTCCATATCAAATAGATCCATGGCCAGTATGGTTTTGTCTGGAAAGCATACCGCCATATATTTTCTGATGTCGGCTGCCTTGGCCAGTTTCTCTTCAAATCGGTCAAAGCCCAGTTTGATGGGAATCAGTCCGCCCTGGGGCTGTTCCTCAACGTCTTTAGATCCTGTCTGTGCCAAGGCTTCGCTGTCCTTGGTTCGGGTGTCTGACACGTTGGTATCCGCTGCCTGGATGAGGATACCCGTATGGGGATCGCCGTGTATTGAGCGAATTGTTCCCAGGCCTTTCACCTTGAGCATTTCCATGACCGAATTGAATAAAGGCCCTTCAAACTGGTAGACCTTGTCTGACAGGGTTAAATCCATTCCTGTAATCACTGGCAGTGTATCCAGTCGGTCTTTTTCCGGCTCATACTCTTTAAACGGGATGCCCTGGGTATTGATGACCAAATCCGCCAGGTTTTCTATGGTCACAATTGCCAGGGGGGCTTGTTCTTCAACCTCGATGGTAACCCCTGAAAACAGACGGCGTTTGACATGGGCGGAGGCGATCCAGGGCAGGCTGGCAAGTTTCATTTCAATCTGTGTTGGACGGATTTCAAATAGATTTCGTGTTCGATTCAGTCCTGCTTTTGCTAAGATTACGTCGCGGGACACCCGATTGATACCGATAATATCCACCGTTTGGATGGTAAAGAATGGACTTTGAACCACCGCATCGTGTATTAAAATGGCCGTCAGGCTCATGGTGATGATCATCACGGTCACTGCAATCGTTTTGCTGATTTTTTTAATACGGGCCTTTTTTGTATGGGCAGACGTTTTTGCTGCAGTGTCGGGTGTATACCGGTTGGGTGTTATTTTTCTTTGTTTACTGACCAATGGTTTTTACCTCCTCTTCCAGTCTGATGCCGAATGTTTCATAGACCCGGTCCTGGACCAGGCGTTTCAGCGCCAGAATATCGCTGCAACTGGCATGATCGTGGTTGATAATGAAATTGGCATGGTGGTCCGATACCATGGCGCCCTGAAATCGGTATCCTTTAAGCCCGGCCTGTTCAATGAGGCGGCCTGCCGGATGTGTTGGGGATGGGTTTTTAAAAAAGCAGCCGCCGCTGGCTTTTGAAACTGGCTGACTGGCTTTTTTAGCCTTCAGGTTGGCCTCGTAACGGCGCCTGAGTGTGTGGGTATCTGCCTGTAACAAAGACAAGACTGCTTTTAAAATGATGTTGTTGCCCTTGTCAAAGTGCCTGTAGCTGAAGTTAAGATCTTCGATACTTACGGTGCGGCATTCCAGGTCGTCCATACCCAATAGGTCAAGGGACTGGATGACCGAAGCAATGTCGCTGCCGAATGATCCGGCATTCATGGCAATGGCGCCGCCCAGGGTGCCAGGAATGCCTGCAGCCCATTCCAGTCCGGACAAACCGTTCTCCAAAGAAATCCGGCAGAGACTAGAGAGGGATTCGCCTGCTAAGGCGGTAATGGTGGTTTCGGAAACGGTTTTAGCCAATTCCGGTCTATTTTTCATTTTTGTGAGCACCAGAACCAGTCCCCGGATCCCCCGATCCGATATGAGGATATTTGATCCGCCGCCAATGACGGTGACGGGCAAATCAATCTCTTGGGCCGTTTTTATGGCGGCAACCAGATCTTCTACGGTCTCCGGCTGAAAAAGTAGATCGGCAGGGCCGCCCACCCGAAAATTGGTGAACCGGTCCATGGGGACATCGGTTTCAAAGAAACTCCCTTTGAAAAGTGCCTTATATTCAGGGTGCATCGCCATCAGTCTATAAAATCTCCACCAGCTTTTCGCCAAGGGCGTAGACATCACCCGCCCCCAGGGTCAGGACCATGTCACCTTCTTTGACCTTATGGGTCACCATGGATAACGCCTGGGTAAAATCAGGGGCAAAAACAGCGTTTTTATGTCCATGGGCCCGAATTCCGTCCACAAGATGTGCTGCGTCCACGTTTGGAATGGGTGCCTCTGAAGCCGGGTAAATGGGCAGCACTATAAGGATGTCCGACTCATAAAAGGCGCGAGTAAATCCATCAAACAGGGCTTGGGTCCGGGTATACCTGTGGGGCTGAAATAGAACAATGAGCCGTTTGTCCGGATAGCTTTCTTTAATGGCCGTGAGGGTGGCTTGGATTTCCGTTGGGTGATGGCCGTAGTCGTCCATCACTGTGATGCCTTTGGCCTTCCCTTTGATTTCAAGTCGCCGTTTCACCCCTTTGATTTTTTCCAAGGCCTTTTTTATGGTGTCAAAGGGAATGTTTAGTTCTAAGCCTACCGCAATCCCTGCCATGGCATTGAGAATGTTATGCTGACCGCCGATGTTCAGCAATATTTTACCCAGATCCTCTTCAGGGCCGTTCCCTTTTCGGATGACATTAAATCGGCTTTGTCCATTTTCAAATCGGATATTTTTGGCTTGGAGATCCGACTGGGCGCTCATGCCATAGGTGGTATAGCGGACTTTAACCCGGGGCAGGATGTTCTGGATATGTTCATTATCCAGGCAGAGTACCGCCAGTCCATAGAAGGGCACCGCGTTGATGAACTGAACAAATTTGTCCTTGATGTCTTCAATGCTATCGTAATAATCCAGGTGCTCCAGGTCGATATTGGTGACGGTTGCAATGGCCGGCGTATACTTTAAGAAAGACCCGTCGCTTTCATCGGCCTCGGCAACAATAAAATCACCAGAGCCGTGAAGCGCATTGGTGTCCAGTCCCTGTAGCAGCCCGCCGATAATGACGGTGGGATCCAGGCCAGCGGTGTTTAAAATTTGAGAGATCATTGAGGTCGTAGAGGTTTTGCCGTGGGCGCCAGACACGGCAATGGCGTATTTGATTCGCATCAGTTCGGCCAGCATCTCTGCTCGGGGAATGATGGGCAGATTCAGTTCTTTGGCCCGGACGACTTCGGGATTCTCTTTGGCAATGGCAGATGAGGTCACCACCACGTTGACCGTTTTAATATGTTCCTTGGCATGACCTTTGTAAATGACGGCCCCTTTTTTTTCTAGACGATCGGTGATGTGGGACAATTTTAGGTCAGAACCGGAGACCCCGTATCCCAAGTTCAGGAGCAGTTCGGCTATCCCGCTCATGCCAATGCCGCCGATGCCAACAAAATGAATATGGTAGTTGGGTTGATACACCTTATATATCTCCTTTATCGGTCTGAAAGACAGAGGTTGGGGGCAACCCGAGAATATGCTTCGCAATGCGTCGTGCCCCGTTTGGCCGGGCCAGTGATTTCATGGTGTTGCCCATTTCTTTTCGCTTGGCTGCGTCTGTTCTCAGAGCCTGAATCTCCTTGTAAAGTGTTTTTCCGTTCAGGTCTTTGTCGGAAATCATGACTGCCCCGCCCTTATCCGCAAATGTTTTGGCATTGGCGGTTTGGTGGTCATCAGCCGCATGGGGAAAGGGAATTAAAATTGTCGGCTTGCCATGGATACTCAGTTCTGACACCGCTCCGGCGCCTGCCCGAGAGATAACCAGATCGGCCCGGCGCTGGATGGCGGGCATGTCATGAAAAAAAGGTCGAGCGTCTGCGTTGAGATGCCGTTCAGTGTAAAACTTCGATACGATCTCAATATCCTGTCTGCCAGTCTGGTGAACAATAAAGAGGCTGTTGGTGTCTTCCATCATGTCCACGGCATCCATAAAGGCGGTGTTAATCGACGTCGCGCCCTGGCTGCCGCCAGTGACTAAAATGAGAAACTCTGTGGCGTCGGGCAATGTGAGTGGTGGGGTCTCTTTTAGGGGGGCTGTCCCTTCACTTTTGCGAATGGGGTTGCCCGATAAAATCGTTTTGTGGTTCAAGGGCATGCCTTGGGTAGGGTCAAAAGAGATAAAAATGGTTTCAGCTATTTTGGATAATATCCGGTTGGTCATTCCAGGTATGGCATTTTGTTCCTGAATGGCTGTCCGACGGAACAGCATGCGGCCGGCAACCACTAATGCGAATGAGGAGAATCCACCCACGCCCAGGATGAAGTCGGTCCTGAACCTTAGAATAATATACATGGCCTGAATGATACTGATGAGTACCAGGGTAGACGCGCAGGCCTTAGCCAAGAAACTGCCACCCTTTATCGGTCGAGAGACTATGGACCTATGGTCAAAATTATACCGGGCCAAGGTATTGGTTTCAAAAGGGGCATCCGTGCCGACAAAAAGGATACGGACATCAGGGTCGATCTCTTGAAGGGCCTGGGCCGTTGCAATGCCCGGAAACAGATGACCACCGGTTTTACCGCCAGCAATGATAATATGTTGACTGGATTTCATTTTTTTATGGATGCCCCGATATTCATTAATATGCCCATTGCCGCCATATTGGTCACTAAAGAAGTGCCCCCATAACTGATAAAGGGCAGTGTCAGTCCTTTGGTGGGTAAAACACCCAGCGCTACCCCAGTATTGATAATCACCTGCAACCCGATATACAGGGTAATCCCCGATGCGATCATGGTGCCAAAAAGGCTATCGGACTCCCGTGCAATGCGAGTGCCCGCCATGAGAATGACCCCATAAAGGCAGAGGATGACCATCACCCCGATGAGACCAAGTTCCTCTCCAATGATGGAGAATATGAAATCGGTGTGGGGTTCTGGCAGGTAGTGCAACTTTTGTATGCCAAGTCCAACTCCTTTGCCCCAAATGCCGCCTGAACCAAATGCTTTCAGGGAATTGGTGAGTTGAAATCCGATATTATCGTGATTTTCCCAGGGGTTTAAAAACGCGATGATACGCATCAGGCGGTATTCAACCTTAAAGACTAAAAAATAAACTATGGGAATCAACAGTGGGATGGGGCTAAGCAGGTGAAGTATTTTAACACCGGCCACAAACATCATGCCCCAGCAGATCATGCCCATGATAACAATGGTCCCAAAATCGGGCTGATTGATGATCAGGGCTGACAGCAGCAGCATAATCATGGCATGGGGGAGAAACCCAATGGAAAATTGTTGGATCATTTCATGTTTTTTGGACAGGGAATAAGCCATGAAAATAATCAGGGCCAGCTTTGCAAATTCCGCCGGTTGAAAGGTGAGTCCAAAAAGATTTAGCCACCGGCAGGCCCCGCCAGCTTTAACATTCATCGCCGGTACCAGCACAGCAATGAGCAGACCAATGGCTGCAACGAGAAGCAGATAGGCCAATCCTTTATACAGTTTATAAGGAAACGATGCCGCCGTGAACATCACCCCCATGCTTAATCCCAGGAAAACGGTGTGGCGTTTAATGTAGAAAAACAAGGTGTTGTGCTCTTCCATGGAAATGGCCGAAGAGGCAGAGTACACCATCACCGCACCAATGCCGGCTAAAAGAATCACTGGAAACAATATGGATTTCTCTTTGAAAAAGGGATGGCCTTTCACCGTATCACCCATGGCTGACCTCCATTGAAAGACGGTTGACGCATTGCGTAAAATCTGTTCCCCGTTCCTCATAGTTGTTGTACATGTCATAACTTGCACAGGCCGGGGATAACAACACGATGTCACCTGGCGTTGCGGTGTTATGGGCGTGGTGAACGGCCTGGGACATTGACCGGCAGGGGGTGACGGTCACCGCCTGGCCCAGCACCTTTTGGATATTGTTTGCGGCCTCACCCAGGGCTGTGATCGATGTGACATTTTTAAGATAGGGCATCAGTTCGGTGAAATCCGTGTCTTTTTCTCGACCCCCAAGTATCAGGGATATGGGTGCGTCAAAGGCTTGAATTGCTCGAATCACCGCATCGGTGTTGGTCGCTTTGGAGTCGTTGTAAAATTTTATCCCGTTGATTTTTTGGATGAACTGTATACGGTGGGCCAGGGGGACAAAGGTCTGAAGGCCACTGCAAATACCTGTTTCGTTACCGCCGGCTGCCAGAACCGCCAGGGCGGCCGCAATGATGTTCTCTTTGTTGTGACCGCCGGGCAGACGCCCCAATGCTGCGGCTGGAATGGTGATATCTTTTTCGTTGACGTGTAACCTGATGTCCGTTGTGGTGGCGGTTGTGGTCTGTGGGGAGAATGAGAATATCTGTGCGGCAATCGCTGCTTTGCGGGCATTGAAATTTTCAATGGCATCATTTAGCACCGCTGTGCAGTCTTTATCTTGATTGGCAAACAGTCGCCATTTGGCATCCTGGTAAGCTTTATAATTGGGATAACGATCCAGGTGATCTGGAGAGATGTTGAGCAAGACACCAATCTGGGGCGTAAAAATCTGGGCCAAATCCAACTGAAAAGAGGAAATTTCCGCCACCACCAGATCCGTGTCCATGTCGGTCATCAGGTACTCTACCAGGGGGGTGCCGATATTGCCCCCCACAAAGCATGAGAGACCTGAGGCGTTTGCCATGTCAGCGATAAGCCGGGTGGTGGTTGTTTTTCCGTTACTGCCAGTTACCGAGATGACTGGGGTCGTATTATGGCGGTAAAAGATATCCAGCTCTCCTATAATGGTTACGCCTTTGGCCTTGGCATTTTGGATATAAGACAGGCTCAGCGGAATACCTGGGCTGGGCACAATTCGATCTGCTTGATCAAAGAGTGTTTGGTCATGGGCGCCGATTTGAGTGGGGATACCCAGAGCCTTTAGGCCGGCCGCCTCACGGGTTTTCGAGGCGTCGATATCTGTGGCAATGACGTTGCGGCCCAAATGGTTAAGATACCGGGCCATGGAAAGCCCTGACCGTCCAAGGCCCACCACCAGGTCATATGTGTTAAAGTGATATGTCATAGCATTCGTTAGATAATTACCTTATCTTCAATGTGCTCAGTGCAAGTCCTGCCAAGGCAATGGATATGATCCAAAACCGTACGATGACCTTTGATTCATGCCATCCTTTTTCTTCAAAATGATGGTGGATGGGTGCCATTTTAAAAACCCGTTTCCCTTTGGTGATTTTAAAATAGGAGACCTGGATGATCACTGACAGGGCTTCCATAACAAAAAGTCCACCTACGATGAGCAGCATAATTTCCTGTTTTGTGGCCACGGCGATGGTGCCCAGGATGGCTCCCAGGGGGATGGATCCGGTATCTCCCATGAACACCTGGGCTGGGTGGGCGTTGAACCATAAAAACCCCATGCCAGCCCCGGCCAGGATTCCGCAGACAACAGAAATTTCACCGGCTGCCGGGATATGACGCATGTGCAGATATTGGGCAAAATGGGAATGGCCGGCCACATAGGCAAAGAGCATATAGGTGGCCGATGCAATGATATACGGGCCGATGGCAAGACCGTCCAACCCGTCGGTAAGATTCACCGCGTTGGATGTGCCCACAATGACCAGGCAGGCAAAAGGAATGTATAATGCCCCCAGATCAAGAGTCAGGTTTTTAAAAAAAGGAAAGGTCAATGTGGTGCTGAAATCCGGACTCATATATATGAGCCACGCCACCAACAAGCCGCATCCCGCCTGCAGTACAAATTTCCCCTTGGCGGTAAAGCCCATATTGCGCTTTTTGACCCGCATCAAATAGTCGTCAAAAAAACCGATCACCCCAAAAAGTATGGTGGCCAGCAGCAGAATGTCCACGTAATGGTTGGTTAGATTTCCCCAGAGCAGGGTGGCTGTGATAATGGATAAGAGGATCAGCAGCCCCCCCATGGTGGGAGTCCCCTGTTTGACCATGTGGGATTTGGGACCGTCGGTCTGGATGATCTGACCGATCTGCAAGGCTTGAAGTCTGCCAATCATCCAGGGGCCCAGCAGAAAGCAGATAAGAAACGCAGTGAGTCCGCCGTAAATCGTCCGAAAGGTAATATATCGGAAAATATTCAGGGCGTTAAAATACTCGTGAAGCGGATATATAAACTCATAAAACATGGGGCGTATCTGCCTTTCTTTCTTTCCGTATTAATACTTCAATTTCGGGGATCAGGGTCTCCATGGCCATGCCTCTGGATCCTTTGAGGAGCAGCCAGTTATCCGTTGACAGTTTGGGGGCCAATACAGCAGCAATCTGTGCTTTAGTGCCGGTAAATAAGCGTTTTTCAGGGTAGCCTTTTTCCAGGGCACCGGAACGGATATGGGCCGTCTGGGTACCGTAAAGGCAGACCATGGCCGGCGCCAGTTTGGCGATGAGGTGGCCAATCTCCCGGTGAAGGGTGTCGGATTGGGCGCCCAGTTCAAGCATATCTCCCAGCGCAGCCAGCCCTCTGCCGGGACCGGCAAGCTGATTCAGGGTCTTTAATGCTTGGGTCATGGATGCAGGGTTGGCATTATAGGTGTCGTCTATAAGCGAGGTGCCACAGGAAAGGCGGCTTACTTGCATTCGTCCCTTTACCGGAGTAAATGCGGCCAGCCCCCTTTGGATGGCCTTGACATCAATACCGGCGGCAAGGGCGGCCCCTGCGGCGGCTGTGGCATTGTTCACCATGAAACGAGCAGGTGATGATATCTTGAAAATGTGGGATTCTCCATCAATTTCAATGGAAAAACGGGTGCCGGACCCGTCTGTCTGGATCTGGGTGGCCCGGATATCTGCTTCCTGTGTTTGGCCGAAACATTGCAACGATTGGGCATGTTTGGTGTTGCGAGCGGCGTTTGCCATGATTTCCCATCGGGGGTCGTCTTTGAAAACGATGGCCGTACCATGCTCGCGCAAGCCTTCAAAAATTTCAGATTTGGCCCGTGCCACATTTTCTGCTGTCTTTAAGCCTTCCAAGTGAGCCCCGGACGTGTTGGTGATCAGGGCGATATCGGGTTGGGCAATGGCCGTTAGCCTTGAGATTTCACCGGGATGATTCATACCCATTTCAACAACAGCCCATTCATGGGTAGGGGCTAAACCGAGCAGGGTCAGGGGCATGCCAATTTCGTTGTTGAAATTGCCCTGGGTGGCCAGTACATCGAATGTCTGGGCAAAGATGTCTCGCGCCATTTTCCGGGTGGTTGTTTTACCATTGGACCCTGTAATGGCCAGCAATTTGACGTTGGCGCGATGTCGCTGGTAGTGTGCCAACTTGCCCAGTGCGGCTTGGGTGTCCGTGACCTCAAACACAGCGGCTTGATTTTTACGTAGCAGTGAGTTGGTTTTGTCGTCGGTTTCATTCAGAAATCCATTGCGAACAACAAATGCCTGAATGCCTTTGGTCAGCAGTTCCGGAATAAATGTATGCGCGTCAAAGTGTTCACCAGCCAAGGCCACAAAAACCATATCCGCGTCAATGGTGCGGGAATCTGTACCAATGGTTTTAAATCTTTTATGTGTGTCCGCCACTGGGTATGACGGTGCTGTGCCTAGGGCAGCGTTTAGATCGGAAACCGTCCAGTCGTATGGGGTTATCAGTCGGTTACAGGCATTTGACAGATGTTCCATGTCGTCAAAATGGATGGTGCCTGTATTGGTGATCTGATAGGTTTCATGTCCTTTTCCCGCTGCAACAATGATGTCTTCAGGTCGGGAGATCTTAACGGCCAGAGCTAATGCTTTGGCCCGGTCTACTTCCTTGATATAGCCTGTTTCGCCGACAGTCAAGTGATCACGGTCCAGCTCGGTAACCCCATCTTCTTTAATGCCTTTAATAATATCCGCCACAATGGCATCTGGATCTTCAGTTCTGGGGTTGTCTGAGGTGGCGATGGCAATATCAGAATATTTACAGGCAATTTTGCCCATGGGCGCACGTTTGGTTCGGTCCCGGTCCCCGCCGCAGCCAAATACGGTGATGATTCTGGCTGGAGCCCGCTGTGACAATGTCTCCAGGATGGATGCCAACGCGTCTGGTGTGTGGGCATAATCCACAAAGATATGGCGGTTTAATGCTGTATCCAGTTTTTCCAGGCGGCCAGGGACTCGTCCCAGATTGGCAATGCCTTCAACAATGGCGGTGGTCGAAATGTTTAATGCCAGGGCCGCACCTGCGGCGCCCAGGAGGTTCTCAAGATTAAACCGGCCGGTAAGGGATGATGCGATTTGCACGCGTTCACCCTTTAGATTGACTTGAGCGCATAGCCCAGTGATTTCATCTTGAATATCATCGGCCCGGATATCGGCCGGACCCGCCACAGCAGTAGTTAAAAGGTCGGTGTGCACTTCATCTGCCAGACGGCGGCCGTACTCATCATCTGTGTTGACAATGGCAGTACCGTGTTTGGCGTTCAGATACGCTGTGAACAATGTTTTTTTGCACAGAAAATAGTCTTCCAGTGTGGGGTGATAATCCAGGTGGTCCTGGGTGAGATTGGTGAAAATCGCCGCATCAAATTCACAGCCCAGCACCCGATACTGGGCCAGACTGTGGGAGGATACTTCCATGATCACATGGGTGACACCCGCCGCTTTCATCTTGGCTAGGTGGTACTGGATTGAGATCGGGTCGGGTGTGGTGATGGGGGCATCTTCGATAACGTCACCGTACCGGATGTTTACTGTGCCCATGACCCCGACCTTGAATCCGGCAGCGGTGAAAATACTTTCTAAAATCCAGGAGCTGGTTGTTTTTCCATTGGTGCCCGTAATCGCCACCATCACCAGATCGTCAGCCGGCCGGCCATGGAAGGTGGCAGCGGCCAAGGCCAATGCTTTACGGGTGTCCCGATTCAAAATCACCTTGGCAGCGGCCTTGGAGGACAACCCATCGGGGATGCGCTGGGCCACAACTGCTGCTGCGCCTTGGTCCAGGGCTTGGCCGATATAGGCATGACCGTCTGCGGCATGCCCTTGAATGGCGAAAAACAGACTGCCAGGGCCTGCCTGTCTTGAATCGCAGGCAATGGCTGAAATCTCTTGGTCCTGGGGCCGCGCAGCGTCAAAGGGACCGCAGTTTTTTAAGATATCATAAAGCCGCATCGGTATCTCTCCTGGGGTGTTGCTTTGTGGTCCCATGGGACGGTACCGCCGCAATCATGGCGTCGGTATTTTCCGGAGGGATATTCAAGTAATTAAAAGAGTTACGCATAATTTTTTTAAACGTCGGGGCCGCAACCTGCCCACCAAAATGCTCTTCTCTGGGTTCATCCACCACTACAAGGATGGCCAGCCTTGGGTTATTTTGGGGGGCGAACCCACCAAAGGCGGCAATATATTTTCCTTGTTCATATCCTCGTTTATGCCGGGCAGCTTTCTGGGCCGTGCTGGTTTTGCCGCAGACGCGGTATCCTTCTATGGCGGCCTGGGCGCCGGTCCCTTCTTTTCGCACCACCTGGTTCATCATTCTTTTGATGATGTCGGCGGTATTTTTAGACACCACTTGGCGGATGACCGTTGGTCTAAATGTATGGCGGCTTTCACCGGTGTTGGTGATGATTTGTTTGATCAGCATGGGCTTCATCAATTTGCCTTGATTGGCGATGGCGCTGATGGCGGTAATCAGCTGAATGCCCGTGACAGATAGGCCTTGGCCAAATGAGATGGCACCAGCATCAATCTGAGACCACTTTTGGTAAGCATGCAGCCTGCCTTTAATCTCGCCCGGCATGTCGGCATTGGTTTTTTTGCCGAAACCAAAGGCGGTGAGATAGTGGTATAATGTTTTGGCACCAATGGTTTCCGTAATTTTGGCAGCACCAATATTGGACGAAAATTTTATGATCTGGGCTAGGGAAAGCCATTGGTGGGGATGGGTATCTTTGACCGTGAATTGTCCGATGCGGTACCGTCCATTTTCACAATAAAAAATTGATTTGGGGGCCATGCCCTTTTCAATGGCGGCGGCAACGGTGAATACCTTCATGATGGAGCCCGGTTCAAAGGCATCGGTCACCGCGCGGTTTCTGAAGCTGAATTGCGTATAGTCCTGGTAGTTGTTGGGGTTAAACTGGGGATAATGGGCCACGGCCAAAAGCTCCCCTGTGGTGGGATTCATGACCAGAGCCATGCCGGATTTGGCCCGGTTTGCAGTGACGGTTTGTTTTATTGCCTGCTCCGAAAGGTATTGGATTTTTTTATCGATGGTCAATACAATGGTGTTGCCCCGAAGCTGGTTCCTTTGGAGTCTGTTGATGTCCAATAGTCTGCCGTCTCCGTCTTTTAACACTTTTGTTTTGGACCGATCCCCCTTTAACACCTCGTTATATTTAAGTTCTATGCCCTCAAGACCCTTATCTTCGCCTGTAAAACCGATCAGTTGTGCTGCCAGTTCCCGGTTGGGATAGAATCGTTTGGTATTGGGCGACTGGTATATACCCTTGAGGTTCAGGGCTTTGACAGCGGCGGCCTGTTTCCGAGAAACCCGTTTGGCCAGAATGACAAACCGTTTGTCTCGGACCAGTTGTTTTTTTAGGGTCGAGGTCTTTATTCCAAGTACTTTGGATAGCGCGGCTGCAGTTTGCTGCGGATCACCGACCTGCTTGGGATCTGCAGTAATGTTGGGGGCATCAATGCTGGTAGCCAGTTTGTTCATATTCCGGTCTAGAATACGACCCCTGTCGCCTTGAATGGTCAATCGAGCGGACTGTGACTGCTCGGCTTTTCGGGTTAATATGTCCCTGTCAAAAACCTGCAGCTTCACTGATGCGGCACCCAATCCTGCCAGACAGAGCATCAATCCCATCCTGAGGATGAATATTCGGGTACCAATTCTGTCTTTGGATGAGGTTGCCATTAGTTTGCCGCTCCTGTTAATGGGCAAGGGGTCTTCAGAGTGCCGGTTATCGTTGTTTTACCTGTCAGGTAGAAAGTTTGGTCTGAGGTGTCGGATGACATCTCCAGTCGAGTGCGGGCAATACCGGTGATCCGATCATCACCATTCAGCCGCTCCAGTTCAAGGTTGAGTTCTTTACGGTCGGAAAGCCTTTTTTGAAGGACGAACTGGGCATTGGAAATCCTGAGTATGGCCTGAGTGGATTCTGAGCGGATCCAGGTGTGGGCCATGAGTTCACATATGAGCACCAGAATGAGAACGAACCATTTCAATCCGTTGCTCTGTCCGGCGGGAATGTGATTTTTTCTAACCATTACAACCGTCTGTCCTTTTTGTGCGGTCCGTCAATGTGTGTCATTGGCAGGCCTGATTACAGTGTTATAGCTTTTCAGCCACCCTCAGTTTGGCACTTCTGGCCATGGGGTTGGCGGTGATTTCTTCGTCCGAAGCAATGATGGGCTTTCGGGTGACCAATTTCATACTCGGAACAAACCCACAGAGGCATTGGGGCAGCCCCTTAGGGCAGCTGCAGCCATTTTCAAAGGCGCGAAGGCGCTGTTTAACGATACGGTCCTCTAAAGAGTGGAAGGATATGATGCTAATCCGTCCGCCCGTATTCAGCATGTCGGGCACCTTGTTCACAAATGCCTCAAGACGTTCAAGCTCTCTGTTTACCTCGATACGCAAGGCCTGAAATGTCCGGGTGGCGGGGTGAATTTTCTGTTTTGCCGTAGCGCTGGCTGGAATGGCCTTTACCGTCAATCGGGCCAGTTCTCGGCTGGTTTGAATGGGGGCCTTTATTCTTGCTTTGACAAGAACTGCAGCGATGCGGCGGGCATACCGTTCTTCCCCATATTGGAAAATGATGTCCGCCAATTGGGTTTCGGTGTAGCAATTTACTACCTCATGGGCAGTGAGTGGATTACGGGTGTCCATTCGCATATCTAAAGGCTCATCCTTTTGAAATGAAAAGCCGCGTTGGCTTCTTGTTATCTGGTTCAGTGAAAAACCAAGATCCAGAAGAATGCTGTCCACCCCGGTAATGTGGCATTCAGTCAGAATTTGGGGCAGATCGCTGAAGTTTCGATGAAACAGCCGCACGTTGTCTCGGTAGGCCGCTAATTTTTGTTCTGCATGGGCAATGGCATCCTGGTCCTGGTCAATGCCAATCAGTAAGCCGTCAGGAAGAATTGCCTGGATCGTTGACAGGGCGTGGTTTGAACCGCCAAGCGTACCGTCAGCACATATGTAGCCCTGTTTTAAATTCTGGTATTTATGCACCTCTTGGTTCAATACCGAAGTATGTTCAAATTCCATACTTTATAATCCCAGGGAAGCGATTTCCTCCCGCACATCATCTTTCTGAAGCACCTGCTCAATCTTGAGGCTTTTCTGATCCCATCTCTCCCTGTCCCATATTTCAAATCGGTCCAGAACGCCCACAAGCACGATGTCTTTTTTTATACCTGCATAGGTTCGCAGACTTTGGGGAATTAAGATTCTGTCTTGCTTGTCACATTTAAGCGGTGCGGCATTCCCCAGAAAAAACCGTTTAAAATCTTCAAAGTTGGCCCCTTTTGCTGCCTTGAGCCTTTTTTCGATATTTTTCCACTCGTTGAAGGTGTAGGCATATATGCAACTGTCTTTGCATGTGACCACGACATCGTATTCCTCATCTGTAGCAAGGACTTTCCGGAACCGTGCTGGAATAATGACCCTACCTTTGGGATCCATTGTATGAAATGAGCTTGATCGGAACACTTATATACGCCTTGGATTTTTTATGTCATCCACTTTCCTCCACTTTAGTAATCACTTTTACGAAATTTTTCGCCTAAGTCAAGGAAAAAATTATTTAAGAAAAACCGTGTAACAGTAAAACTGTTATTAAATAAGGCTTTTATCAGTATTATTTTTTTAACATTAATATGGATAGGAGTGGAGTAGGGTGGTGTTTGGTTTTCAAGGTCTTTCCGTCTTTAAGGGGAATCGTGTAAAAAATGTGAAATGAAGGATGTTGTAGATCACGCGGTGGATGAAGGTGGAAGATTGGGGTGTTTCAGAGATATTCTGTAGTGAAGGCTTAGAGGGCACTGACGATGGCTTGCCAGGTCTGTTCCATAAGATCTGTGATGTTGGTCGTGTGTTGGGGGGAGGTATGGATGGGAGGATGCACAACAATATCCAGGGTGCCTGGTGTCAGATTAAGCGTGCCTGAAGGCAGGATATCCATTGAATTCCTAAGGGTTACCGGTAAAATGGGCAGGCCGGTTTCCATGGCAAACACAAAGGCACCTTTTTTAAAGGGCATCAATTCCCCGGTCCGGCTCCGTGTCCCTTCTGCAAAGAAAAGTGCGCAGGCTGTCTTAGACATTTTCTTTCTCGCGGCTTCAATGGACCGTATGGCCGCATTTCGGTTGGACCGGTCGACATAAATACAGCCCAATTGTTTACAGGCCATACCGAATATGGGCACGTTTTTTAATTCCTGTTTCATGACCCATTTAATTTTCAGTCCTAGAAACCCATGGATGGCAGGGATGTCTGCCATGCTTTGATGGTTGGCTACCACCACATAGGAATTCAACCGGCTGTAATTCTTTTTTCCTTGGATGTTAACCCGGAAAGGCACGACCATGGCGCAGAGCCGGGACCATTTAACGGCCAAGATGTCAGCGGCATCCTGGCCGGAAAAAAATCCTACAAAAATGCATATAATTCCCATAACCAATGTATTTAAAAACAGGAATGGAATGGCAATCAGCCATTTATAGGGTGGGTATATAATCTTGAGCAGTGGACTCACTTGACTTTAGATCCAGTCTCTTCAATCTTTTCAATGCCAAGCAGCTTATCTACGTAGGATAAAATATCATCGACCTTGTATGCGGCCAAAGAAAAGATATATGGGGTGTACGAGGTCGTGCCAACCATATCTGCTTTCCCATTTTGCTGGAACAGATCTAAATTAAGAATCTGGCCATTTTCAAGCGTTATTTTACATGAAGGGGCATCTTTGATAAGGGCTTCAGCCGCCGGATCAGTGAGAAACTCACTGCACTCCAGGTGGGAGAGAGATGAGAGAAGATTGTCCAGGGCTGCCTTGTCAATACTTGAGCCCTCAGCAGATTGCCAATCAGAGGCTTTTGCGTCGTCAGTCTTCTTATCTGCGTCAGGCGGCGATTTGATAAAAACTGCAGACTTGCCGTCCTTTGCCAGGGTTATTTTTTTAATGGTGTCTGCTTTGACTTCAAATATCAGTTTATCCCTCAGGTCTTGAACGGAGGCATCAAAATGGTTTCTAAAACTTTTATCTGCTTGGTAAATCCGTTTGTCGCCGTCAAGCATGACATAGGTGTGGTTAAAGCTGGGGGCAGTTTTGCCGATGGTAAAAACGCGTTTTTCATCTTCACCGGCAAAGGCGCTTAATGTGACGGCGTTGGGGGGATCCAGTTCATACCGTATCAAATCCCCTGCTTCGGAAACTAAAGCAGACAATTTTAATTCCTTAACAATATCCAGGATGTTATCCACAGCAGTTTGGTCCGCGGGAAATTTTTGATCCGTCAGGGTCCAGCCCGTTTCGGATTTGTTTAAGGTGATGGTGCGTTGGGCTTTTGTCAGTTCAATCCGATCAATCTGTTCGATGTCCACGGCGGGTGGCACTGGCAGTTCATAGTGGATTCGGTCCCCCTTTTTCAGGCCTAGGTATGCCCCAAGCCCAATGATCAGGGCGATTAGAATAATATATTCTTTTTTCATTTTAGCGTCCTAATTAGTTCAGTCTATGCGTTAAACAAGTGTTGGATACGTTTTTTTCTCATATTTCGGCGGAAGAATACAAAGAGACCAAAAAGCGCCACCAGTACAGGCAGACCAGCAATGTTAAAGACTTTGATGATGCCTTTTGTAAGGGGATCCGTATCTGCAATGGGGTTCAGGGTCTGCTGCTTGCTGCGCATCTGTGCAATGCCGTCTTCACCGTTGAGATGATCAATGACGTTAAGCAGGAATGTGGCGTTGGTGGTCCGCCCTTCCGGGTCCAGCATATTGTCGTGGAGCATTTGAGCACAGCCTAATACGAAAATTCGGGCCGGGGCAGAGGTGGTAATCACCCTGTTGTCTGCCGTCATACCGGCCAAGGGGGGCGCTGAGGTCCGCTCATTTTGGGGCCCCAACTCACTGTTTATCGGTGTATCCCCTTTTGTTTTCGTGCCTGCGTCAATGTCCTGGTCGCCGGTTTCTTTTGGGGGGATGGGTTTGTCTTTGAAGTAGGAGGTAAACTCCCCTTCCAGAATAAAGGCCAAATCTCTGGGCGCGTAATCGCTTTCGGCCGATGGCGGGCTGATGAACATGGGATTGAGGTTAATGTTGTCTGTCATGAGCCAGGAGTTCTCTGAAGAACTCAGCAGTGTGATGGCATTGACCTTGTCATTGTCAATATTTTCCTCAACCAGAACCACCGGGGAGATCTGCATGGCAATCAACCTTTTGATATTTTTCATGAAGTCGGGTGCCGTGTTGATGGTTTTTTCCTTGAGCATGGGGGCAAAATAGATGGTCTGATTTCCGCCGCCCTGGGACTGGGGCACCTGGTGTGTATAGGCACTTTTGTCCAGTACATAGGCGGTTTCGATGCGGATGCCGTAATGGGCCAGCAGTTTTTCAAGACCGGTATCGATGGGGGCAAAGGTCGGGGGCATGCCCATCATCCCGCCGCCGGTGTTTTCCTCTTTAAAGGCATCGGAAAAAATGGCGATATTGGTGCCTTTCATCAGGGCTTGGTCGATCTGGAACAGTTCATAATCGCTGAAGGGTTCAGTGGGTTTGGCAATGATCAGGCAGTTGAGCCCTTCTGGGATCTTATCGGTTTTCAGTGCAATGGATTTGATATTGTACCGGCTGCCTAACAGTTGGTTAAAGGCAGTCAGGCTGTTGCCAGGACGCCCCTGCATCATGGCCATGCGGTCTGGCACAAGTCCGGGTGTCCCATGGTCAGCAAGATAGCCGATATCCTTATTGATACCGATCATTTTTTCCATCACGGCGAGCATCTCTTCTTCCAGGCGTGTGGGGTCGGCCATCTGGTAGGTGGTGCCGATGATGGGCAGTTCCACAGCAGAAATTAGGGGTAGGACAACGGCATCATCCTTATATTCGATCACGATACCCGCAGTGCCGCTGCCGGATGCGATATTTTTTTCTTTCACTGCCGGCCAGGTCATGGCCATGAGGTCATACTGTTTGACCAATTGTTCCATCTCGGCCTTGGTGCTGACATCCACATCTTTGAATTCAAAAATGTTCATGCTCTTTTGGTTCATTTCCATTACCGTCTTTTCCACGGCACGTCCAAGCTTGGGCAGATCGGGCAGTCCCATAAGTGGGGCTATGGCGTTAAGACCCGAGGATAGATACATGGTCACTTTTATTTTGTCCTTTTGGCGCAGTAAGGCAGAGACTTTGTTATTCAGCTTTTGAATGGCGGTGGTGAGCTGGTATTCCAACCCATTGACAGATGTGATCGCAGGGATTTTTTCAATGAGGTCCCCATGGAGGATCACCAGACCCATGTAGGCGTTTTTGAATTTGATTTCGTCATTTTCCATCACCCGGATCTGTACCGGCTGAATGCCGTAGTCTCTTGCCATTTGGCGGTTTTGGTTTGCCTGGTCTGCAATGTCGCCCTCCTGGGATACATTGTAAAAGGTAAAGTTGAAATACCGGCCGGCAAAAGCGGCATACTCGTCCAGCAGGTCTCTCAAGTACCGTTCGGTGTTGTTGTGGGGTGCAGGCAGATTTTTAGAGAAAAACACTTTAATACTCAAGGGTTCCGACAAGGTGGAAACCGCCGCTTTGCTGGCCGCTGACAGGGAGTACATCCGGTTGGCCGTCAGGTCAACCCGAAAAAACAGGGTCAGACCTGCCATATTTACCAGGACGATCACCGTCAAATAGAGAATAAATCGAATATAGTGTGTTTTAAGGGATAGCTTACCCATGGTGGCTCCTTAATTTTTTTCTTTCATGGCAATATAGGTTGAAAAGATGAAAATAAAGCTCACAGAGGCAAAGTAGAGGATGTCTCTGGAGTCGATGATGCCTTTGGAAACATTCATGAAGTGGGCATTGGCACCGAGATATTCCACCACTGATACCAGCGCTTCTGGAATAAAGAAAAGCATTCGGTCCAGGATGGTCAGGGTGAAGCATAAAGAACAGCCAATGATAAAGGCGACGATCTGGTTCCGGGTGAGCGAGGAGGCAAAGAGTCCCATGCTGCAATAGGTCATCGCCAGGAGCATGGCCCCCAGGTATCCCCCGATGACCGGCCCAGGATCCACCGTGCCGATATTGGCAATGAACAGGGGATAGGAGAGGGTGGGAAGCAGCATGGCACCGGCAAAGGCCGTGGCCGCCAGGAATTTACCCAAGGCAATGTGGGTGAAGGAGACCGGCATGGTCAGCAGCGTTTCATAGGACCCCACATTTTTTTCTTCAGCAAACAGCCGCATGGTGATGGCTGGAATAAAAAATGAGAAAGTCATGGGCAGCAGGGAGAAAAAGTCCCGGAGGTCAGCCCGTCCAAAGATGAAAAATGTGGAAAAGAAGAACCACCCGCTGACAATGAGAAACAGGGCGATCACGATGTAGGCAATGGGAGAGACAAAATAGTCCCGAAATTCTTTGAGGGCAATGGTTTTAATAGGTGTCATGCGGCGGTTCCCTCCTGTGTCAATTCCTGAAAAATCTGTTCAAGGGCTTGGGATTCTCGGGACAGTTCGGTGATAATCCAGTCGGTTTGTCTGATACTCAGATAGATGTCGGCGCGGATATCTTTGTGGTCCAATGTTTTAATTTCAAAGGAGACTGTTTTGTCATCGGTATCCGCAGCCCCTGCCGGTTGAATGTCCAGGCCGTCGGCGATTTGGCTCAGACGCGCCATGGCGCTTGCCTGGTCTGTCCCCTGGAGGGTGAGTCGGATAAATCCGGCCTGGCGGGCCCCCTGTTTAAGGTTGGCTGTGCTGTCGTCGGCCACTTTTTTTCCTTTGTTGATGATGGCGATCCGATCGCAGGTGGCTTCGGCCTCGGAGAGGATATGGGTGGAAAAGATGATGGTCTTTTTTTTACCGATGCCCCGGATGATGTCTCGAATTTCTGCAATCTGGTTGGGATCCAAGCCCGATGTGGGCTCGTCTAGAATGAGGATGTCAGGGTCGGTCATCATGGCGTGGGCCAGCCCCACCCGCTGTTTTAGCCCCTTGGACAGGGTGCCGATGGGTTTTGCCATGATGCCGGACAGTCCGCAGAGTTTGGCAAGCTCCCGGAACCGGGCTTCTTTTTGAGCGGTATTGGTTAAGCCTTTGAGCTGTGCCACATAATCCAGGTAGTCATATACCAGCATATTGTGGTAAAGGGGGGCAGATTCCGGCAGATATCCCATTAATCCCTTTATTTTCAGTGTGTCATCGGGCATTTCCAAGTCGTTTACCCGGATACGTCCCGATGTCGGGGGAAAATACCCTGTGAGCATTCTTAACGTGGTCGTTTTCCCGGCCCCGTTGGGTCCGAGCAGGCCAAGTATTTCTCCAGGCTGGATGGTCAGGCTGATGCCGTCCACCGCGCAAAAGTCGTTATAATACTTGGTTAGATTTTGAACATCAATCAATGGATCCTCCTAAAAATCTTCCAGTACTTTGCTTTTTTCCAAGAACGCATTTACGTCCCTGTGTGTTTTTTCCATGGCGGCCACCACTTTTTCCATGCGGCGGCAAAAGGGATCGTCGGCTCCCAGGGTGTCTGCCGCCTCTTTATATAATGCAAGGGGGTGCTGGAACGCTTCTGCCATTCTAGCAGATAGTTCTTTGCGCTGCTCATGTTTGATTTTTTCCGACTGAATCACTGATTCAAGCTTTTTGATGGAATATTCAACCAGGGCATCCCGGGGCATGTTGTAATTGTCTGAGATCGCCGTGAGTGCCTCTATCGTCTTCCGGCTGAGTACAAATGTCTTTTGTCTCCTTGGAATTTTTTTGAACTGTCGGATTCGGATGGTTTGCGCCAACTGATCTAGCGCCGCATAGTCTTCAATGATGTGGTCAAACAGGGACTTTTGTTTAATTCCCATATGTACAGAGAGAAGGCCAAGGGAGTCGATGGCTTTCTGGGAAAGCTTGAATGTCGCCCTGACCGACTGCTTTCCTCTCAGGTCGAACATGGACGGCCCGGCGAGGAGATCGTTGTCTTTTGTCATTTACCTTCCTTTTCGGGGGTGCTTCATTATTTATTTTCTATTAATTGAAATAGTAATATCAATTTATTGTGCGGTGATCTTATATTAAATTCATATTTGATTCAACCTCAAATGTAATGATAACCAAATGATAATTTTGCAAGATATGATTTCTTATGGTACCAGGTCAACTTGGTGATGGAACCGCTATAGGAAAAAGGGTATAAGGCTAAAGGCAACGGCCAGAAGGAGTGCAGGGCGTTCGTGGCCGCTTGGGGAAAAGCATGGGTCTGTTCGGTGTTCTGTATAACATCTGGCTTCCATGGCCAGACTCAGTGTGTCTGCCTGACGGAAGGTTTTGGAAAGCAGTGCCATCGCATGGGTGGTGATGCGTTTTATCGGATTTTTTTGGTAGGTTCCGCATCGGGCGGTGATGGCCTGGCCGGTTTCCCGGGATTGACTGAAAATCAGCGGTAGAAATCGCAAGGCCAATCCCATGATCATTGCGGCACGGTTCTCTGGAATAAATGGGATGGGACGAAGAATCCATTGGAATGCGGACTTGAGTTGGGATGGGCGGGTGGTCGAGGAGAAAATAATACCCAGAATCATAACGTCAAAAAAGCGAAGGGCCGTTATTGCGCCCGCTTGAATCCCTTCAATAGTGATACCAATATCAAAAACTGACAGGATTGGTATCCCTGGTGTGACCAAGGCCCTGACCAGCATGATGGCAAGCAAAAAGACAAGGAAGATTTTTAATTCCCTGAGCAGGGATACCAGGCTGGTGCCCAGCCGATACAGTAAAAAAAGGAGGAACATCAGAAATAAGACTGCGGTAGCCCATTGGGCGGCAGCTATACTTGCCCCCCAAAGGCAGATGATGGCCAGTTTGCATCTGGGGTCAAGTTGGTGCACGGCCGAATCTCCAGCTTTGAATTCAAATATGGACGTCATGAGGCAGAACCGTGCAGGTACATATGGGTTTCAGGCCATAGGGGGTAATGCGGCGTGCCACTTCATGGGCCGGCCCCATTGCCACCGTTTTCCCCTTTTCCATAATGACCATCCGGTGGGCGTCTCTGATGATCAGATCCAGGTCGTGTGTGGCCATGATGATGGTTTTTCCGGCTTGGTTCAGCTGCCGCAACAGTTGGGACAGATTGACGGCTGCCGGATAGTCCAGATTGGCAAAGGGTTCGTCAAAGATGATAATTTCAGGGTCCATAACCAGGATACCGGCGAGGGTCAATTTTCGTTTTTCTCCACCGGACAGGGTCGCAGGGTGGCGCTGGCTGAACGATTGGAGTCCAAATTGCACCAGAATTCGATGGACCCTGTCATTGATTTCGGCCCTGGAATGTCTCAGATTTTCAGGGCCAAACGCCACTTCATTAAATACGGTTTCCCCCACGATCTGGGTGTCGGCGTCCTGGAACACCATGCCGATGGTTTGGCGGGTATGGCGTAGGTCGTTAAATATATTTTTGCCCCGGAGGCGGATTTCTCCTTTGTCCGGTTGAAGTAACCCGTTCATGTGGCGGATGAGGGTGGTTTTGCCTGATCCATTGGGGCCCGCCAGGATTAAGTACTCTCCTTCGAAAATCGTAAGATTGACCTTTT
>PDWJ01001466.1_pt1 | contig 29141 bp, 23 predicted proteins | sample 1430881 | NCBI WGS metagenome assembly PDWJ01 (sample SAMN01162460, study PRJNA174530) | Oral metagenome, whole genome shotgun sequencing project. | biome: Marine environment; feature: Marine mammal; material: Swab sample of the gingival sulcus; isolation source: swab sample of gingival sulcus...
TTGCTCGAGTCCTTTGCAAGTGCAGAGATTATGGGATCGATGCTCCTGACCATGAAAATTTCCTTTTTGGGTACATGTTTAATCCTTCTTGGAGGTCTGCCGCTTGCCTATCTCATCGCCAGAAATAACTTTGTAGGAAAATCCATAATAGAGTCAATCATTGATATACCGGTGATGATCCCTCATACGGCTGCTGGTATTGCCCTGCTTATGGCATTCAATAAGGGCTGGTTGAAAGGTTTTTTCGACTTTCTCGGTATTCAGTTTATTGATACTGAGGCAGGTATCATGCTGGGAATGATGTTTCTTTCTTCTCCTTTTTTGATAAATGGTGCCAAGGAGGGGTTCAAAAATGTGGACCCAAAATTGGAAAATGTGGCGCGAACCCTTGGCGCAGGCAGATTTTCTGTGTTCTTCCGTGTTGTGCTGCCTAACGCGAAGAAAGATATCGTCAATGGAATGTTGATGATGTGGAGCCGCGGGCTTGGTGAGTTTGGGGCAGTGGTTATCATTGCCTATCATCCCATGATCGCTCCGGTATTGATATATGATCGTTTCACCAGTTACGGGCTTTCCTATTCCGCTCCTGTTGCTGCTGTAATGATTGCAGTTTCCATGACCACCTTTCTTATGATTCGCGGCCTGAATAACAGAAAGAAATAGCAGGCATTTATTACCCGGTATCTTGTGTCTCCTCTTTACATTCCTTGAAATACAGGTATGATAGTTACCACTGATGATATGATACATAGTATATAAAAACAAACACTTCGTATAAAACAGCCATGTTCAAAAGAATTGTTGTACTAACAGGTGCCGGTATCAGCGCTGAAAGTGGTTTGTCAACGTTTCGTGGTGCTGGCGGGCTTTGGGAGGGATATCGGGTAGAGGATGTTGCCACACCTCAGGCCTTTGCCAGCAACCCGGAGCTCGTGCAGACATTCTACAATATGAGGCGGAGACAGCTGCTGGCTGGAATTGAGCCTAACGCTGCCCATGCTGCCCTTGCCAGCTTTGAAAACCAATTCAGCAATGACGGTGGAGATTTCCTTTTAATTACCCAAAATGTTGATGATTTACATGAACGAGGCGGTTCAAAGCGAGTACATCACTTACACGGAGAGCTTCTGAAAGCAAGATCGACAGCAACAGGAGAGGTTATTGCCTGCAAGCATGACTTGACAGGTACAGATTACAGACCTCATATCGTATGGTTTGGTGAGGAGCCTCTTGGCCTTGAAATGATTTATCTCAAATTATGCCGATGCGATCTGTTTGTAAGCATTGGTACCTCTGGCCACGTTTATCCCGCTGCGGGATTTGTTGAGCTGGCAAAACAGGCAGGTGCTCATACTGTCGAAATGAATCTTGAACCGGGTCAGGTGGCATCTCTTTTTGATGAGCAGATTCTGGGGGCAGCAACCGAAACGGTACCGCGTTATCTTGCTCAGTTGGTAAAGAGTGAGTAAGGTTTTGGGGATGAATAATTTGGGAAAGGCTGGATAGAAAATACCGGAAATTATCATTGTTGAGAGGGGGCTACCCTCTTCAACAATGATCTTCAGGTTATTTAAACAGAGAAAAGAAGGCCTTTCTCGTTGATTGCAGGGATTCTTTATTTTTGATAATTTCCTTCAATTCACCCGGGTCGAGATGGATAGCTCCACAGCCTTCATTAACGCATATATCAATTTTTACATTTCCCTCATCAACCTCTACTAAACTGGCCGTGCCGCAGCGGAAGCAGTGATACCTGTGTTCTTCACGGTATTGGCTGTTGGCCTCGTTCGCTGCTTTTTCCCTGCATCTCTTGAGGAGCTGCTGATCTCTTTCTGCAAAAAAAGCATCTTCAGAAGCTTTTTTAGGCTGTATAAGACTTACGCTCACTGGTCTTGTTGCCATCTCAATCCTCCGTTTTAATGGTTTTTCAACTGTAACTATCCTAGTATTGGCATTTTATAGCATATCTTATCAGTTCTCTGCAAGAGTGATTGAATGGGTAACGCTCTTATGATTTTTGGGTGGCGTATACTACAGAGAAGTGAGTAAACAGTGGGCATACATATTTTTAGGATCCTGAAAGAGAAGCAGTGGTACTGAAACAGGTTGAAAAATGGTGCGTAGATGGGAGAGTATTGGATGCAGTTTCTTTCCCAGGTGTATATCTGTCAGGCTTTCCTGTAAATTTTCCAAAATCATATCTGTAAAAGAGCCCGTTTCTTTAATATATTTAATTGAATATTTTGAGACAGAGGCAAGCTCGGCAGCACTGACTATAGCTTTATCAAGACCTCCCAGCTTGTCTACAAGTCCAAGGGTATGAGCAGTTTTTCCGTCGTATACACGCCCCTGAGCAAGAGCCTCGGTGTCTTTTTTGGAAAGATTTCTTCCGCCTGCTACAACCGAGATAAATGTATTGTAACCATTATCAATAGTTAGCTGAATAACATTTTTTACTTCCTGGGAGAGAGGCATTGTCAGATCCATGCTCCCTGATATTTCGGTGGTATCAACACCGTCACTGGAAACACCAAGCGACGCAAGAGACTCTTCAAAGGTCGCTATAGCCCCGAAAATACCAATTGATCCGGTTATAGTTGTGGGATATGCCCATATCTCGTCGGCATCAGCGGCTATCCAATAGCCGCCTGATGCGGCAACACCAGACATACTGACGATAAAAGGTTTTTCTGTTTTTTTGAATTCCAGAATCTCCTGGCGGATGAGTTCTGACGCTACTACTGAGCCACCCCCTGAATTAATACGTAGAACAACTGCCTTAATGGAATCATCCATACGCGCCTGCCGAATTTTCCTGCTCAGTGTCTCGCTGCCAATGGTTCCTGGTGGTTGTTCGCCGGGCAGGATATTTCCCTGGGCAACGATAATACCTATGGTGTTTTCAGCAAGGTCAGGTCGCTCTGAAGATGGTTCCGGTGTTTTAAGATATTCCTGTAAAGTGATATATCGAAATCCATGTTTTTCAGCCGGAGCACTGATCTCTGCAAGATATTTTCGTATCTCTTCTCTTGTTTTCAGTTCATCGACCAATCCGCTTTCCAGGGCAAGAATTGCCGGGTCTCCTTGTGTTTGTTTAAGAAGAAGTGATGGTGAATTGGTATAGATGTCAAGAACATCAGGGTTGATCTTTCTGTTACGGACAATATGGTCAGAGATATTGTTCCATAGACTATTAAGCCATTTCTCGTTTTGTTTTCTGGCCTCTTTCGACATGGAGTTTCGCATAATGGGTTCAACTGCCGACTTATAGGTTCCAACCCTGAAAATATGATAATTTACCCGAAGTTTTTCCAGTGCATCCTTAAAATAGAGAGAATGATAGGACAGGCCATGAATATTGACAGAGCCTGTGGGGTTTAAGAAAATTTTATCGGCATAACTTGCCAGGATATATCCTTTTTGCGTATAACTGTCTTCGGCTGCAATGACAGGCTTGTAGCTTTTTTTAAAACGTTCCAAGGCATTTCCTATATCGTAGATCTGGTCAATGCTTGCATTTCCCATGTCGCTGAGATTGAGCACCAGGGCAGTGATTCTGTCATCTTCTGCAGCATCGTCGATACTGTCAATGATGTCTTGTAAAAGTGTTTCGTTGGGAAGTGAATACTCGCCCACAAAATTATCAATGATATCTGAAACGGGGCTGGAAAGCTGTTTTTCCTCCACGACATCTCCTCTGATTGAGAGAATCAAGGCTGTGTTCTTCTGTAATGCAGGTTCATCTGGTGCGAAAATTGCCGTAAAAATAAGCAGAAGGAGAAAGAGAAAGATTATATTAAAGACCAGATTTCGAAAAAAAGAGATGGTCTTGAAAATCGATTTAAAGAGGGTCCAGATACATGAGAAAAATGTTTTCATTGTGATGTCAAGAGTGATATAGGCATAAGTATGTCTAGTGACCCTGGTTATCAAAGGGTAGTTTGAGTTGTATCGGCTTTTTTTCATGGCTGGAGAAAAGTTTTGACAATCCGACTCCCAGTAACCTGACTTTTTTTTGGCCGATCTCCGTTGTTTTCATAAGGTACTGCATCTGTTCTAAAATGTCATGAACTGATTCCAGAGGAAGTGGTCTTGTCACAGATCTGGTGATAGTGGTAAAGTCATGATAGCGCACTTTCAGGGTGAGTGTAAAAGCAATTTTATCCTGTAAAGTCAATGTGCTGTACGTTCTCCTGGCAAGATCGGCAATGATTTTTTTGAGCAGCTCAACATCTAACGTGTCCTCTGCAAGGGTTGTTTCATTACTGATGGACTTACGGATTCGCTCCGTTCTTACAGGGCGGTGGTCTATTCCCCGCGCAATAGAATAAAAGTAAGCACCGCTCTTTCCAAAATGAAAGAGGAGGTCTTCCTTTTTACAGTGACGAAGATCATACCCATTCTGGATACCGAGCTGCAACATCTTTTGTTCAGTGACTTTGCCAACTCCATGAAATTTTTTTATGGCCAGTTTGTCCAGAAAAGCGAGGGCCTTTTCAGGTGGAATGACATTTATGCCATCAGGCTTATTTATGGCTGATGCTGCTTTCGCCAAAAACTTATTATATGAAACTCCGGCAGATGCGGTCAGTCCGGTATTATAAAAGATATGGTTTCTAATAATTTCAGCAAGGTATGAAGCGGATTGTATTCCTTTTTTATTCTCTGTAACATCAAGAAAGGCTTCATCAACTGAAAGAGGTTCCACCACCTCTGTATACTGTCTGAATATCTCCATAATGATTTTCGATACCTCCTTATATCTGTGCATACGCGGTTTTGTAAAAACTGCATGTGGACAGAGCTGTATTGCCTTTTTGCAAGGCATGGCCGAGTGTATGCCATACCGTCTCGCCTCATAGGAGCAGGTGGCAACCACTCCTCTTGATGCCGGTGAACCGCCTACAATTACAGGCTTTCCACGCAGGGAAGGGGTGTCATGCTGTTCTACAGATGCAAAAAAGGCATCCATGTCAATATGGATGATTTTACGATTCAATGAATTCATGGAGTTGTATAACTATACTTCAAAAATCTAGGCATACATGCTAGTATCTTCAATGTGTAGATCTGCTCTCTTGATTTACCGTACAGGCTAAAATTATAAAGCTCCCTCTGCAACCGTGCAAGATATCACATTCATCACGATCTATCATGTACTTTTAACCAGTGGTGAATGTTCCTGGAGCACAGATAAAAAAGGTGTCATGATGAATATTGAAATACTTCAGAAATGTAGTCTTTTTGATGGTCTCCCTCAGGAACACATGAAACAGATCGCTGCAATAGCTGTTACTAAAAACTATAAAAAGGGAGAAACGATATTTTTTGATGGTGAAGAAGCCGATGGTTTTTACCTTATTGCCACGGGTAAGGTAAAGGTTTTTAAGATGTCATTTTCTGGAAAAGAACAGATCCTGCATATTTTTGGAAAAGGCGAACCTGTTGGGGAAGTTGCCGTTTTTCATGGGAAACCTTTTCCGGCCTCTGCTCTTTGTCTGGAAAAATCACAGTTGATTTTTTTCCCAAGAGACAGATTTGTAGATCTTGTTCATACCAATCCGGCAATTGCAATGAATATGCTTGCAATACTGTCATTTCGGCTGCGGCGGTTTACCAAACAGATAGAGAGTCTTTCACTCAAGGAAGTTCCTGCCCGTCTTGCAGGATATCTCACCTACCTTCAAGAGGAACAGGATACTACCAGGGAGGTGAGACTGGAGATATCAAAGGGGCAGCTTGCCAGCTTGCTTGGAACAACACCGGAAACCTTATCCCGTATTTTTTCAAAAATGATGGATGATGGACTTATTGAGGTAAATGGTCGTATAATTGTAATAAAAGACACTGTGGGGGTAAAGGAGCTGTGCGAATTTTGATGTATCAGGGCAGGAGACACTCGTCATTTATCTGTAAAACGGGGTTTGATCTTGTTAAAATCACCATATCTTTCGTTATAGATGTCTCTCATCTCCTGCTGTCTCGCGATGAGCGTCTCTTTTGATGTTGTTTGTGAATTGTTATGTTTAATGGTCATATAGTCACTTATTACTATTTTTTTCCCTTGTAGTCCGGCATGATAGGCCAGTTCCCAGTCAAAGCCCCAGCCGCCTCTCGATTCAGGAAAGCCTCCGAAGCTATCGATAAATGAGATATCCATCAGGCAACAAAGCAGATCGGCATGGCAAACTGTTCTGTTTGTTGGCGGGTGCTGATAGTTCATCCAAGGATAGTAGATTTTATCAGAATCTGTTGTAAGTGCTGCTGATATGAGCACAATATCTTTTTCCTGTAATATATATTTTTCAAGATATCCGATATCTATTCTGCTCTTCAATATGATATCATTTGCGATAAAAAAGAGATAATTATATCCTTGCTGTTTGGCCAGTTCCAGGCAGTCGTTGATCCCGCCTCCAACTCCTGTGTTTGTTTTGTTCTGATGGGTGATATATTTTGATTTTTTTTGGGGACTTCCATTGTCCAGTATGTTGATAGTATAGTCAGTATTCCATTTAGAGAGTTTTTGGTAAAGACGGTTGGTATGATGGCCGCCACAGTAGTCCAGAATAACACAAAATGTCCGAGAATTACCAGGTTGACCTTTTTTTTTCTTTTTAAAAAGAAATGTCATAATACTATGTTTTTTATTTCCAAAAGAAATATTTCTTCTTCTCTTTCAATATGGTGATCCCCATATCCTCCAGCTCTTTCTCGTAACCAAGTGCAACAATATATTGATGGAGGCCAGGTACAAAAATGGGTTTTTTCCAAATGTGGGTATTTCCTTCAGCCGGATTGCGGAAGGAGGGAACATGCCGTATTTCCAGGGGAGTAAGGCATTTTTCATCCCAGGGGATATCTATAAAGGCGGTAATACGTTTCATTTCTTTTTCTGGTTCAGAAATAAGATCTTCGTAACGCAGGCGGCAATATCTCTTTGTTGCAGCCCTTCTGGCGTTGTATTTCTCCATTTCCACCCAGTTATTTAGCTGTCCTGTCATAAACTCACGTGTAAAGACATCCTTGGTCCTGCCAGCTGTAGAGATGGCATATCTTACTGGATTTCTGACAAGATGAATATATTTTGCTCTGGGAAATATATGATCATAGATTTCCCAGTCAAAGGTCTCAAACTGAGGTGATCCATTCCATATTTCTTTGAACCCCCAGTGAGCCAGCTGGTGATCGGTCTTGGTTACATCGGCAAGAAATTGGGCGATGAGCTTACCTATGCGCTGTTGCTCCTCTTTTGTCAGTTCTTCTCTGTTCTTCAATAATGGATTTCTCCATGCTGTGATACCTGACATGATAAGATCATATTGTTCAAAGACCCTGTTCCATAAAAATGGCGCCAGAAAAAAGGTTTCGCCGAAAAAGCTGATGGCAGGGTGTGCATTGAACATCGCTGAGAGCAGGGTAGAGCCAGACCTGCCTGCTCCAATGATAATAACAGGAGCCTGACGGTCATGAGGTGTATTCGAAGATGGTGAGGTCATAAAATAATGAGTGAATGAATACTTGCCACAACTTTTCATACGCTATTTGCAATGCAGGCAAGTTGAAATTTTTTATTAGCAGGGATCTTTGGTGTTTATGATGCCTGATCTTTTCCAGGGTAGTCTAAAAACCGATAAAACAATAATAGCAGTAATAGATAAATCAAATATCTATTACAAGAAAAAAATTACGAAGAGTTTTCTTTATCAGGAAGATAAAAAGCTGGATGGGAGATGCGTATTGCATAATACACTCAACTTTAGTGAGTTGGATTTATGGGAGTTTGGCCCCCTTTACCAATCAATAGAGCAGGCGGGTCATAAACGCTGTTTTCGGTTCCTTGATAGGAACTATATCATCCTTTGGTGTAAGCCTAAGATCAAACATGGCGAGAATATTCTTATCCATGACAATTTTATAATCGGTCGCAGAGATAATATTTCCGCTGTGCGGGTTAACCAGACGTGCGGAAACATAGATATTTCTATTGGAAAGCGTAAAAGTACCAAGCACTATGGCCTGTGCGTCCTGGTTTGATTGTATCTCACTTTTTTCTCTGGAAAGAATTGTTTCGCCTGAACGCGGTTTGATATGAAGTTTTTCCTGGAGTTTGACTTCGCGGACAGTATAGCCACGTTGGACGAAACGTGAGGCAATATTCTCTTGAAGAATTCTGCTGAATATTGATGTTTCTGTAAGATCCTCATTGTTTACAAAGGTGGTTATAAGCACTGGTTGTTCAGGGTGAAACGCTATCAGCGGTGGAAAGGCTTGTTTCTCAAGTTTATCGGCTAGAGAATAAGCCAGTGATATAAGATTTTCTTCTCCGCCTAGATAGTTCTCAAACCGTGTACCATTAAATCGTGAACATCCTGAAAATATAAAAACGAGGATAATGTATGTTGAGATATATTGTAAAAACAAGTTAATTCCAATCCTCTGTTGTAACGTATCTTTTTTATCCATATCAATACTTCCTGTCATAGGTGTTTTTCTTTTTCTTCAATATCTCAAGATGACAGTATGTCCTTCAAACTCAGGATCTGGCAATTTCAATTGTTTTTGCCTTGTCATAATGCTCCTGATAATGATGGAAATCTTCGGCATTGATGTAGTATATATCTGAGGATCTGAAAAAATATTTATCCTGAAAAACCATTGATGTTGTTATAATGACCTCGAAATCTGTTTTCGCTGCATATGTTGAATTCAGAAGATCAAGTCCCAAACCTGCCGTTATCCCCAATAGCTCAGAAGGAGCATTTCTCAATACCATTATTGCCGAGGTAAGAGCGGTTATTACACCAGGACGTATTGTACGTATCCTGTTTTTACGATAGGGAATCACCTGCACCTTATAGTTGACAACAATTGATTCAGGACTGGAAACAGTTGCTGTCGGGATACCATATCCTACCAACTCTGTAATAAGCAGATCGCGAAATCCTTCATTAAATTGTGTTGTCTCCTGAGGGTTGCAGGGGGTATTGTCGTTACCACAGGTCTCTTTTACAAAAATGGATTTGTTAAGAAAATCACCACGTATCAGCTCATTATTGATCCGGTTGGAAAGATCGTGAGCCAGAACATTCCAGTGGTAAGCTGCCTGCATTTTATGCTGGGTTGAGTATGTATATCCAGTAGGTTCAGGTATTCTACTGGATACGGTTGAGCTGTATTCAGTAAATTGTATGCAACCTGTCAAGGAAAAAACTGCGGTCAAGACAAAGGGTAGATATTTCATATAATCTCCGTTACTGTTGTATTGATAGATCTTTATCGGATGAAATCTGGTATTGTATAGAAAAAAATAGATAGTCTGGTATCTTACTCATAAGAGTATAAAGATATTTACTGATAGCCCCTTATCAAAAGAAGAAACCATGTCAATTGATTTACATATCCATTCAAATCACTCCGATGGTACTTTTTCACCGCAAGAAATCGTTTCTCTTGCTGCGAAAAAGGGGCTTTCAGCAATTTCAATCACCGATCATGACACCGTTTCCGGAGTGGGAGAGGCTGTTTCCGCCGGGCTCGAGTCTGGTGTTGAGGTGGTGCCTGGAATAGAAATGAGCGTCGCCTATAAGAGAGGGCCTCTTCATATCCTGGGTTATTTTATCGACCATAATGATTCAGGTTTCCTCGCAAGTCTTCAAGTGTTGCAGGAGGCGCGGATAAAGAGGAACAGGGAAATAGTCAGGAAACTTGCCCAGAATGGTATCGATATCTCTTACGAAGAGGTCATTGCACGTTCTCAGATTGGCCAGACAGGTAGACCGCATATTGCCAAGGTACTTATGGAAAAGGGTGTCGTTACATCTATTAACGAAGCCTTCCTGAAATATCTGGGAAGAGGAAAAGTTGCCTATGCGCCAAGATTTCTCTATGGCCCCGAACAGACAATCGCTCTTATAAAACAGAGCGGTGGACTCGCTGTTATGGCGCACCCTGTACAGGTGTCGTCTAATATTGATAAACTGGCGGTAGCTGTTTCTGAGTTAAAGTCAGCAGGTCTCGATGGTATTGAGACATATTATCCCCGTCATTTTAAATCATTTCGGAAAAATCTAAAGAAATTGGCTGAAAGATATAATCTTGTTATAACTGGTGGAAGTGATTTTCACGGGCAAATAAGGCCGGAGAGCGATCTTGCTGGCGGGGTGAATTTTAGCGTCCCCAGGTATGTTCTTGATGATTTAAAAAACAGATATACTGCCAAACGTGGTAAGCGTTGGTAACATTGAAAAATTCTAAATTGAATAGCCATGTATTCTCTTCTTGTTGTTGATGATGAACCTAATTATCTGGTAGTACTGTCAGAGCTTCTGCGTGACGAGGGGTTTGAGGTCTATACTGCGGCAGGTGGTGCTGAAGGTATTGATATTGTAAAAAAGACAGATCTTGATGTTGTCATTACCGATATGCAAATGCCCAATGTGGACGGTTTAATGCTGCTGCAGGAGGTAAAGAAAATAAAAAAAGACCTCCCTGTAATTATTATAACCGCATATGCTGAGGTGGAAAAGGCTGTAGTGGCCATGCGAGCCGGGGCATTCAGCTATCTTGCCAAACCTTTTTCAAACGATGAGCTGGTTGTAACCATCAACAAGGCAGCGGATCATCATTTTCTGGTTATGGAAAATACCAGATTGAGAGAGAAGGTAATGCCCAAAAACAGCCTGGGCGGAATGGTGGGGAAAAATCCCAAAATGCAAGAAGTGTATTCACTTATCGAAAAAGTAGCGCCAACGCCAGCCTCTGTTCTTGTCTCTGGTGAAAGTGGAACGGGTAAAGAACTCGTAGCAAAGGCAGTTCATATGAATTCTCCCCGTCAAGCACAGCCTTTTATCACAGTAAACTGTGCTGCCTTATCGGAAAATCTTCTGGAAAGTGAGTTGTTTGGTCATGAAAAAGGTGCCTTTACCGGTGCTGTTGGCATGCGTAAAGGTCGTTTTGAACTTGCTGATAAGGGTACAATTTTCTTAGATGAAATCGGAGAGATTCCATTGGCGCTCCAGGCAAAATTATTACGGGTATTACAGGAAAAAACATTTGAACGGGTAGGCGGTACCAAGACGCTCACCGTGGATGTACGAATTATCAGCGCCTCCAATAAGGATCTCAAGGAAGAAATAACGCAAGGTAATTTCAGGGAAGATCTTTTTTACAGACTGAATGTGATTCACGTGATTCTGCCGCCCCTGCGTGAGCGAATGGATGACCTCCCCTTACTTGTTGGTCACTTTATCAATGTTTTTTCGGAAAAACTGGCAAAGCCGGATCTGTCTATTTCTGCTGAGGCCATGCGGCTTTTGCTCACCCTGCCCTGGGAGGGGAATGTGCGGGAATTGGAAAACACAATTGAACGAGCAGCCATTCTCTGCAATGAAAACACCATTGAAGCAGAGGATGTCCAACCTGAATCTGTGCGTGTTGCAGAGCTCAATAACTGGGCAGAATCGATTGATATCTCTCAACTCGTCCCTGATACTGCCACATTGAATGATGTCTTATACTCGATCGAGGAAAAAATGTTGCATAATGCCCTTGATGCAACTGGTTTTGTTCAAGCGAGAGCAGCAGAAAATCTTGGAATTACAAAGAGTTTACTGCAGTACAAAATGAAAAAATATGGCATCAAGAAGAAAACCGGATAACTGATAAAATGTTTTGCCGTTCAAACCCTCACTTTTATAAGAAGTGCCTTGTGGCGAGCGGTTCTGGTCAGAGGAGCTGTTTTAGGGGAACTATTTCAGGCATACGGCTCTTTGCTCTTTGTAACACCCCAGTGCAGTTTATTGCGTAAAATTGAAAAATAGTCACGATGTGGCGGAACGATAAGTTGGAGCGGATGTTCAGCGGGCTGAATCAATATAGTGTCATGCTCATGCATCATAACGCTTTTTTGCCCATCTATAATAATGTTTGCCTCTTTTCTGAAGTTGGACGGGTCAAAAGATGTTCTCAGGGTAATCGTTGCTGGCAGGAGGATGGGTCTGCTGCTCAGCATAAAAGGGCAGATAGGTGTTACCAGGATCGATGCCAACCCAGGAAAAACCAGGGGCCCGCCAGACGAGAGATTATACGCTGTGGAACCGGTGGGGGTTGAAAAGATGAGCCCGTCTGCCTTGTATGTGGTGATCAGGTTTTCATCTGCTTTTACGGAAAGATAGAGAATCCTGTCGTTTGCATCCTTGTTGATCACAATATCATTTAAGGCGTATCCTATGACTGTAACATTGGATTGCTGTTGTAAAGATGCTTTCAGCATCAGTCGATTTTCTATAATGATATCACTGGCAAAGATGGTCTCCAGCGACGAAATTGCTTTCGTTTTGGTCAGCTCTGTCAGAAAACCAAGATGGCCAAGATTGATGCCAATTACCGGAATGGAATAGCGAGCCGCCTGTTCTGCTATATGAAGCAGGGTGCCGTCACCGCCAAGCACTATTATTATGTCCTGATCTTTCGTGATTTCGTTGATTGTGACAGATATATCTTTTTTTTCTAAAAAGCGAGAGACCTGCTCGGCAAAATCAAGAGCTTCCTTGTTCTCTGAGTTGGTTACTATGCACGTACGCTGAAGAGACAGGTTCGGATATTTTTGAAAAGAAGTTTGTAGGGATACCATGTATTGCAAACTCGTTTGATCGATATGTTGGCGTGTTAGCCGTATGTAGTATTGTGCAAAACCCGCAACAACAATGCCTTTTATAAGAACAAAAGCAATTTATATACTATCAGTAAAACCGATCCTTTTAAACATTGGATAGCTGGATTATATACTACGTAAATGAAGCTTGGATTGATTTTTGCCGTACAATACCATTTTCTCTTGCAGCAGTCTATAAAGATGATAGCATGGCATAAAAGTAAGACATCAAATGGTATCTCTGTCTTTTCGGCTGTGTACTTGAATAGTGGATGTGGAAAGGTTTTTTAAGGAGAATAGGATGTTGCAAAAAGAATTGCTGGAAATTCTGGTATGTCCGCAGTGTAAAGGAGCACTGGTCGTACAAGAGGACGAACAGGCGCTGCTTTGCTATGTATGTAAACTGAAGTATGAAATTCGTGATGATATCCCCGTCATGCTTGTCGATGAGGCAAAGAGGATACAAGAATAAAGTGAAGTTTTTAATACCTTGTTGTTCGTTATAGATTATTATTGTAAAGGTAGTTTGTATAAATATAAAAACTCTGAATATCAAAAATATGAGTGTGTGATGGATGCAACTGACCGAGTATGTACCAAAGCAGAGGAAGTCATTGCTCAGGATGTAGATTTTACCAAGAATTACTTTCTGACAATCCGTGAAGTCGTAAACTGCCAGACCCTGGATACAGAGGTAGAGCAAAAACTGCTCTCCGGCTTGTATGAACGGGTGAAATTACAAATTCTTCAAAATCCTGGACCGCCTGATACGGAGGTTACCTTTGGTACTTCCGGATGGCGCGGTATACTTGGAGTTGATGTATTTGTAAAGTCGGTGGCCCAGGTAACGCAGGCGATTGTTGATATGTATTTACAGATGGATAGTGATGATTCTTTAACTGAATTCCTGGGCGTAGCATCTCTGCCGGAAGCAAAAGAGAAGGGATGTGTTATTGGCTATGATAACAGGTTCTGTGGTGATTTATTTAGCGCAGCTGCGGCTCATGTCCTTCGTAAACATGGTTTTTCAATACATTTTGCTGGTGAATCAACAACAGGCGTTCTCTCTGCGGCTGTATTACAGACAGGCGCTGCCTTTTCCATAAACTTCACCCCCTCACATAACCCTATGGAATATGGCGGTTTGAAATACAATGCCGCTGATGGTGGGCCTGCTGCTGCACCGCTTACCAATTTTATCACGAAAAGGGCGAGGCAGATCATTGCAGAAGATAGCGAAGATGCGGTCTTACGTGAAGCATCATTGAAAAGGGAGCTTGAACGGGTTGAGAGCATTGACTCTTTCGGATTATGGACGAAGTTTGTTGCAGATAATGCTGATGTGCATGGTATTAAGATGGCGGAAGTCATAGATGCATTTACACGTCATGACTCGATACTGGTCGTAATCGATTCTGTGCATGGTGCCAGCAGACTGCATATGACGAGGCTTTTAGGCGGAGAACCATCCAGTAGGTTTATGCATCTGCGCAATGACAAGGATGTAACTTTTGGGGGAGTAACACCTGAGCCTTCTTCGAAAAACCTGAAACGGGTCGTGGCTGCACTTCAGGAGTTTGATGGAAAATTAAAACTGGGGGCGATTATTGATCCTGATGGTGACAGAATACGTTTTCATGACGGTGTTCAGGAGATCAGTATGAACCAGTTTGGAGCAATGGCTTTCCATTTTCTCAAGACATATAAAAAGAAAAATGGGTTGATGGCAAAAACAGTAGCGACATCCAATCTGGCAAACAGTGTGGCCAGGGGCGTAGAAGAGAAAATCTTTGAAACACGTGTGGGATTTAAAGAATTTAAACCAGTAATAGGCCAGGCCCTGGTCTGTTTTGAAGAATCTGACGGTATTTCCATACTGGGGCATACTCCTGAAAAAGATGCATACATCGGCTTGCTGCTCGCCCTTGATATGATACTGACCACCGGAAAAAATCTTCATACATATCTTGAAGACATTGAAGAAAGGTTTGGCCGTTTTTATCCGGATCGTGACGGAATAGGGGTCAAGATAAAGGGTACAGCCTTGACAGAGGCACTGGATACGTTGAAAAAATATGGGGTTGGCAGTGTTCTGAAAGTAGGTGGTGATGAGAAAAAAATCGTGGAAGTTATTGATATCGATGGAAGAAAGATGATTTTTGACGATGGTTCGTGGGTAATGATACGGCCGTCAGGTACAGAACCAAAGGTTCGTTTTTATGTTGAATCAAGAACGCAGGAAGGTACTTCAGACCTTGTTGACACCGCGAAGAGCCTGTTACAGGAGATTGGCGTTATTTAATCCACATAGTTGATTTTTAAAAGGATAGTCTTATTTTCTTCGTAAGGATACGACCGGGTATTTTAAAAACTTAATTCTTTAATGAATAAATTATATATAGGGAGCTGTTTATGTGGGAATATACTGATCTGGTGCAGGAGCATTTCCTGAATCCTCGAAATGTCGGTGAGATTGATAATCCGAGCGGGATTGGTGATGTGGGATCACTGGCCTGTGGTGATGCATTGAAGCTGACATTACAGGTTGACGAAGACGATGTGATTACCGATGCGAAATTCAAAACATTTGGTTGTGCCAGTGCTATAGCTTCTTCTTCTGCTTTAACTGAAATGATCAAGGGTATGAAAATTGAGGAGGCGGAAAAGATAACCAACGATGATATTGCTGAATTTTTAGGAGGGCTTCCAAAAGAGAAAATGCATTGCTCAGTTATGGGACGTGAGGCGCTTGAAGCTGCGATTGCAGACTATAGAGGCGTAGCGCTTCCTGTTGCAGAGGGAAAGGTTATATGTGAATGTTTTGGTGTGACAGACCTGGAGATAACCAGGGTGGTGACAGAGTCAGGGTTGAAAACTGTTGAAGAGGTTACAAATTTCACCAAGGCTGGCGGTGGCTGTGGCAAATGTGAAAAGCATATACAAGCTCTTATTGCCGACGCTCGTGGTGTCCAGTCAGATATCCCCATGGCTCAAGTTGAAAAACCAAAGAAGATGACGATCATCCAGAAATTGAAAATGATCGAAGAGGTGCTTGATAGAGAAATCAAGCCGGCATTAAAAAAAGATGGTGGAGACATCGAGCTTATCGATGTGGATGGTGATACCGTTTATGTGTCACTTCGTGGAGCCTGTAGCGGCTGTAATACCTCGCAGATAACGTTGAAAGACCATGTCGAGAAAAAACTGCGCGAATTTGTGTTGGATACGTTGAATGTGGAGGAAGCATGAGTGTGGAAAATGAAAAAGTAATTTATATGGATAACAATGCAACAACCAGGATTGCCCCTGAGGTTGTTGATGCCATGTTGCCGTATTTAACAGAGCTGTATGGAAACCCTTCAAGTATGCATATTTTCGGAGGCCAGGTCCTTGGTCCACTGAATGAGGCCAGAGGGCAGATTGCTGCACTGCTGGGCGCTGAAGATGAGGAGCTTACCTTTACAAGTTGTGGCACGGAGAGTGATTCAACGGCAATTTTATCCGCCTTGCGTACCAATCCGCACAAGAGGCATATCGTTACCACACGCGTGGAACATCCGGCAGTAAAGTCCCTCTGTGAAAATGTAAGCGAAATTACCGGGAAACCCTACAGAGTAACCCGTTTGAAGGTTGATAGTGAAGGTATGCTCGATCTTGATGAGTATGCTGCTGCCCTGTCTGAAGATACCGCTATTGTTTCAGTCATGTGGGCAAATAACGAAACCGGCGTTATTTATCCGGTTGAAAAGATGGCTGAAATTGCCAAAGAGCGGGGTGTCCTCTTTCACACAGACGCAGTTCAGGCTGTTGGTAAGGTGCCCATCAATATGAAAGATTCCAATGTTGATTTTCTCTCCCTCTCCGGGCATAAACTACATGCTCCCAAGGGTGTTGGTGTCTTGTATGTAAGGCGTGGTACACCATTCTTTCCTTTTATGACCGGAGGACACCAGGAGCATGGCAGGCGGGCAGGGACTGAAAATGTTGCCTCTATCATCGGGCTTGGTAAAGCCTGCGAGCTGGCCATGGAAAAGATGGAAGAGGAAAACACCAAAGTACGGGCAATGCGGGATAGGCTGGAAAATGGATTATTGCAGTCTGTACCGCAATCCATCCTCAATGGCAGTAAAGAAAATCGTTTACCCAATACCGCCAATATCAGTTTTGAGTATGTGGAAGGTGAGGCGATTTTACTGCATATGGACAGGTACAGGATCTGCGCCTCATCCGGTTCTGCCTGTACGTCAGGTTCTCTGGAACCCTCGCATGTCCTGCGAGCGATGGGAGTACCTTTTACCGCTGCACACGGCTCTATCAGATTTTCTTTGAGCGTCTATAATACGGAAAGTGAAGTTGATTTTGTTTTGGAAAAAATTCCCGAAATAATATCTTCATTACGGCAAATGTCGCCCTTTTGGCCAGGAGAGTAATATGATAGTTATTGAACCTACTTATGAAATTTTAGTTGGGCTGGACCAAACAGATTTGGTAACAAGGATCGAAGCATGCGGAAGGGTTTGCTATAAAAGCGAGGATAAAATTTCCCGAGGTTCGGCATTACCCTTTGTAAAAAAGATTGCCAAACACGGGCATAATTCTGTACTTGAAATGGCGGTATTGACTTTAAAAATACGCTGTTCAGTTGAACAGAAAAATGTATTTCTTGCTCTTCAGCCCAAATATTTCATGGTGGATACGTTCGATGATAGGCTCCTTGTAACAGGCTCTATTCGTGCATTCAGAGAGATATATCTTAAATTTCCTGATAATGCTGTTGTATTGGCCATGGTCAGTTTTCTCAACCAAAAACATCCCTACCTCTTTGAGGGGGTATGGGAGACCTCTTCAGCAAGTGGAGATAGTGATATAACAGTAACAAAAGTAGAATTAGACGAGGTCGATAAATTACCTGGTCAGTTTCTTTTACGACATCGCTATGTTGCTGTGAAATTTATTGTAAACAGGGCTGTAACCCATGAGCTGGTGCGTCATCGTCCCTGTTCTTTCCTGCAGGAGAGTCAACGGTATTGCAGATATTCTCAGGATAAATTCGATAATCAGGTGACCTTCATCAAACCGATGTTCTACGAGGAAGGCTCAGAAGAGTATTCAATGTGGAAGAAGGCAATGGAAGAAACCGAGTCTATCTATCTGCAGTTGCTCACTACATCAACACCCCAGGCCGCCAGGACTGTACTTCCCAACTCCTGTAAAACAGAAATTATCGTGAATTGTAACCTGGAAGAGTGGCAGCATATACTCAAGCTGAGAACCCCTGCAAATGCAGAGCCCTCGATGCGTGAAATCATGATTCCATTCGGTGAGGAGATGAAAACGCGTTATCCCATTGCGTATTGAGTCAGGTCGTCTTTTCCTGGGGACTGCAAAAGAGAGATACATGCCTTACTGGAAAAATTACATTGCCAAAGCGGTATTTATTATAATTTTTCCAGTAAGGCATTATGGGATAAACAGAGGAAGCCGTTGCTGGATATCTGGTAGTACGTTTTCATAGGCTTCCTCGCTTATTGGCTGTATGCTGATAAGCTATCCGAGTTAAAAAACGCCTTCAACCTTTCCTGTTTCAATGTTGACATCAACGCGTTTGAAAGCAGGATTTGAGCCGGTACCAGGCATCAGGCTGATGGTACCGGCAACAGGCACAATAAAACCTGCCCCTCCATAGGTCAGCACTTCACGGATCTTCAGTTTCCAGTTGGTCGGTACACCTTTTAACATAGGATTGTCAGAAAGAGACAGGTGGGTTTTAACCATGCATATGCCAAGCCTGGAAAGCTCAGGATCTTTTTGTATTCGTGCAATTGCAGCATTCGCCTCGCTGGAATACTCAACACCATCTGCACCGTATACCTCTTTGGCGATGAGCTCTATTCTTTCTTTAACTGGCATGTCAAGTTCGTAGAGATATTTAAATTCAGTTTTTTCTTCACATGCCTCGATGACAGCCTCAGCAAATTCAATTGCTCCGTCACCGCCTTGTTCCCAATGCCTTGACAGGGCAACCTTGGCACCTTCTGCCTCACAGAGTTCTCGTACCTTTGCAATTTCAGCGTCTGTGTCAGTATAGAATGCATTGATACAGACAACAGGGCTGATACCCGCCTTGCGGACATTGCGAATATGATGGATCAGGTTATCACATCCTTTGGCAACCCAGGCAACATTTTCAGAGGAGTATTCTTCTGGCATTGGCTTTCCAGGAACGGGTACCGGTGCTCCGCCATGGCATTTCAATGCACGGATGGTGGCGACAACAACGGCACAGTCTGGCGTAAGCCCTGAATAACGGCATTTAAGATTCCAAAATTTCTCAAAACCAATGTCAGCTCCAAAGCCCGATTCTGTAACATGATAATCAGCGAGCTTTAAACCAACCTTGTCTGCGATGATGGAACTTTGTCCAATAGCGATGTTGGCAAATGGCCCAGCATGAACAATGACCGGCTGTCCTTCGAGTGTCTGCATGAGTGAAGGATTCAGGGCATCAATCATCCATGCGGTCATGGCGCCTGCCACCTGGAGGTCTTCGGTGGTTACAGGTTTACCTCTTTTATCGTATGCAACAACGATTTTTCCGATACGTTCGCGCATATCTTTGAGATCGGTGGCAACAGAAAGAATTGCCATAACCTCAGATGATACGGCGATACCAAATTTTGATCTCATCATAAAGCCATCACGTTTGCCGTTAACTCCGTCAATACCTATTATGATATTTCTCAGGGACTGGCAGCAGAAGTCGATGACCCATCCCATTTCCACGTTGGTGGGGTCAATATCCAAACGTTTCATGCCGGAAAGACGTTCAAGCTGTTCATCGGTATAGTTTCTTTCATGCTGCAGACGTGAGGTGAGGGCTACCATCGCAAGGTTGTGAGCATTCATAATAGCATTGATATCGCCTGTAAAACCAAGAGAAAACGGAGTCAGGGGAATACATTGTGAAAGACCGCCGCCGGCAGCGGAACCTTTGATATTCATAGTTGGTCCGCCGGAAGGTTGTCTGATAGCAGCGCTCACCTTTTTACCAAGTTTACCAAGGCCCTGGACAAGACCCATGGAAGAGGTTGATTTTCCTTCTCCCAGTGGTGTTGGTGTGATAGCTGTAACATCAATATACTTGCCGTTTGGTTTGTCTTTAAGACGTTCCAGCACCTTTTTGAAGTCTATTTTGGCTATGTAATGTCCTTGAGGTAACAGTTCTTCTTTTGTAAGTCCTAGTTTTCCCCCAATTTCATAGATGGTCTGCATTGATTTTTCTGCTTCCTGGGCAATTTCCCAATCGGCATGTTTTGTCGGATCCAATGGCATGATTTTCTCCTTTCTATTTTCCCAAGAGTACCGATTTTCGGTGTCTCCTTATCTCCACAATATGAATATTGCAAGCATAAGCTGAATGAGATCTTTTCCGCTAATTATCCATAATACCGAAAACCTACTAAAGTTTTTGCCTCAAGGCGAGGGTTTTTCTCCCATTCCCCGCCAGGGACAATAAAACGTACAGACAATGAATTGTTGTATGTAGTTCATAATCGTGCGAATCTCTTTAGATAGGTCGGTCTATATACTGCTTGAAAAAATCCTCTGTAAGCATTATTTCATATTATGAAAATACCTGCCATATACAGGTGGTAGTGGTATTTTTTTATATCGAGTATATGAGAATAGTAAAAAAACAAAATTATTTTGGCTCTTTATGTAATTCTGTAAATCTGCTATACAAGGTTTGGTATTCATTTCTTTATCCTTTTAAAAAGATGTATAATATATCGTAACGTATGGGATTCTTAACTACATCTTTCGATTTTGATTTTTGCGAAGAATTGAGATGAATATCTTCAGGGGGTGTATTACGATTACATCGTTGGCAGTTATATGCTATACCTTCAGAATGTTGATACAAAAAAATTTATTATACTTTAGAGGTGACTCTTAGTATTTCCTTAAACTATCAGGTCTTTCATGGCAGTGAAAACAAATACAGCGATGCGAAAAGCTTCTTTACGAAAAACGGTAAAGGATCAGTCCGGTGCGGGCAAAATAAAAATTGGTGAGTTGCTCAGTAAGGCGGGATACATAACTCCTGCGCAACTGGAAAGAGCCAAGAAAGAGCTCAAGAAAAATGGTGGACATTTGAGTTCCATTCTTGTTCAACTGGAATTTATAGATGAGAACACAGTTTTTAATTTTTTGAGCCGTCAGTTCAATTATCCCCCCATTGTTATCAAGGAAGAGGTACCTTCAAAGGATGCCTTAAAACTGCTTCCTTTCGATGTTGCCCAAAAATATCTGGCATTTCCCATGCGTATTGCCGGCAATACGCTGCAGCTGACAATGGCAGAGCCTTCAGATTCGCTTGCTGTTGAAGAGTTGCAGGATTTTGTTAAAAAAGAGCTTTCCGTAGGTGTATCAACGGAAAAAGATATCATTGAAGCATATATCAAATATTACAAAATTGCTGAGGGTGAAGCCCGGAAACTTTTTGCCAGTAAACTCGAAGAGGAAACAGAAGAAATCACCGTCACTGAGATAGAAGATTTTGGTTCCATCGTTGCTGATGCCGCTGATGAATTTGAAATAGAAAGTCTTGATGAAGATGATAGCCCGGACCAGTTTGCGGCTTCAGATGCTCCGATTATCAAACTTGTAAACGGGATCCTTGTCAAGGCTGTCCAGGATGGTATATCAGATATCCATGTGGAGCCCTATGAGAAGACCATGCAGGTGCGTTACAGGAAAGACGGCTCTCTGTTTAAATCGATGAATTTACCGCTGACCATTAAAAATGCTTTAATCGCGAGAGTAAAGATTCTGGCAGGCCTTGATATCACAGAGAGAAGGGTTCCTCAGGATGGGCGTATTAAAATGCGCATGGGGAAAAACCGTTCTGTTGACTTTCGGGTCTCTTCCCTGCCAACGCTGTTTGGAGAATCTGTTGTTCTACGGATTCTTGATAAAGGCTCACTCAATGTCGATCTCACCAAACTTGGTTTTGAAAAATCAACATTTGCAATGCTCAAGCGTTGTTTATCACGACCGCAGGGGCTCCTTCTTGTAACAGGCCCGACCGGTTCTGGAAAAACGGTTACTCTCTATTCGGCATTAAACTCTCTTAACAGTGAAGATATCAAAATACTCACAGCGGAGGATCCTGTCGAATTCAACTTCAAAGGTATCAATCAGGTAAATGTCCATACTGAAGTGGGGATGACCTTTGCCGCCGCCCTGAAGGCCTTTTTACGTCAGGATCCTGATATAATCATGGTGGGTGAGATTCGTGATATCGAAACTGCAGAAATTGCCATTAAAGCAGCTATGACAGGGCACCTTGTATTTTCAACCCTGCATACCAATGACAGTGCTGCAACCATTGGCCGGTTGGTGGATATCGGTATCCCGCCGTATATGTTGGCCTCTTCAGTTACCATGGTGCTTTCACAGCGACTTGGGCGCAGGTTATGTCAAAAATGTAAAAAAAGGGTGCAGTATGACCCGGCAGAACTCATAAGTATGGGGTTTAATGAAGATGAACTGGAAGACCTCACGCTCTATGGCCCGGCTGGTTGCGGGGAATGTAATGGCCTGGGATATAAGGGACGGGTTGGTTTTTTTGAGCTTATGGAGGTTACCGATGAAGTTGCCAAGGCGATCAGTGCCGAGGTCCCTGAAGATCAGCTGCGTAAAGTTGCCACCCAGGAGGGTATGACACCTTTACGGGATGCGGCTCTGCAGAAGGTGAGAGATGGGATCACCAGTGTTGAGGAAGCCCTCAGACGTACCGTTGCCCACAAAGAAAGTCTGCCTGCCTATTTGGTAAATCCAGATGTCGAAGAGTACAGTGATGGTGATGTGATAATCCGGGAGGGAAATAAGGATATAGACTTTTTTAAATTAATCCGTGGAGCTCTTAATGTTGTGAAAGGGGGGAAAAAAATTGCCGAGCTTACCGAACCTGGCGAATATTTTGGAGAAATGGCAACGATCACAGGGGAGTATCGTACCGCCACTATCATAGCAAGTGGAAGGAGCACTGTAAAACGATTCCCTGGTGATAAAATTGATGAAATAATTGAAAAATATCCTGAAGTTTCTTCTCATCTTTTTAAAACCATGACAACAAGACTGCTCAAATCCAATCAGATTATTGTCAAATTGGCTGGAGGCGGAAGTACTAAAAGGCCTGCCCCGCGAAAGTAGTCCCTGCCTTTTTCGTAAAAGAATTATCACGCATGTATTGTAATCCCACCCCAAATATCCTATTTTTGGGGTGGACAGTGATAATTCTATTTCTGAATAGAATTAAAAATTTTTCACATTTAGAAATGTAGAGTATATGACACAAAAGGATACCTTGCGTATTGCTGTATTTCTTGATGGTCGGGCGGGCCATGAAAAACAGACATTGGGCATCGTGAAAGCTCTGGAGAGAGACTATACGCTGGAAATAAAAGAAATTGCTGTTTCAAGGCCCTCTTTGGGTTCGTATCTCTGCTGTCTGACATCTTATATGCTGGGAAAGGTATCAACAAAGCGTTTCCCGCATCTGGCAGGATATGATCTGCTTATTGGTACCGGTACACATACGCATCTTCCCATGCTTTCCTGCAAAAAAGCATATAATATCCCTGCTGTGACATGTATGTCACCCGCCTGGTATCTTGCCAGTCACTTCGATTTGATCTTTTCGCCATTTCATGACGGATTCCCTGAGGCATACAACAGAATTGTTACAACAGGACCACCCAACACCAATGTGGCCGGAAGGGCACATCACGACAACAGGGTACTCATTCTAGTGGGAGGTGTGGATAAACGAAGACACATATGGTCCTCGAAGCAGATCGTGGCAGACATTAAACGTCTATGTGAAGATAACACCGATAAATATTTTACAATCTCCTCGTCACCACGAACCCCGGAAGAAACCTGCAAGGTACTTGAGAAACTGTCGACAGCAAATGAACATGTCCGGTTTTGTCATTTTAAAGATACCCCGGCTGGTTGGGTGGAAGAACAGTATCAGGTAAACAAAGAGGTCTGGGTTACGGGTGATTCTATTTCCATGGTGTATGAGGCTCTTAGTTCCGGTTGTGCAGTCGGGGTAATACCGGTGCGGTGGAGACGCAGGGGCCGCAAATTCAGAGTAAGTGAGGAATATTTACAAAAACAAGGCTTGATCGTTGATCTGTATTCATATTGTAACGGTAAAAAACTACAGCAAAAAGAACCGATACTTGATGAAGCCGCACGTTGTGCAGAAGAGATAAGAAGGCAAATATTATGTCGAAATTAAATATTGTACAGGTGCTTCCCGAGCTGGATGAAGGAGGCGTAGAAGGTGAAGCTCTTGATCTTGCAGGGTATCTGGCTGATGCCGGACATCGTTCTCTGGTTATCTCCGCTGGTGGGCGGATGGTCAAACAACTGGAAGAATCAGGAGGAATACATATCACATGGCCTCATATTGGAGAAAAGAGTTTCAGATGTTTGAAGTATATTCAGAAATTACGTAGATACCTGTTGCAGGAAAAGGTGGATATTCTTCACCTGCGTTCTCGGCTGCCAGCCTGGTTAGGTTATCTCGCCTGGAAATCTCTGCCGCATCTTATGCGGCCGACCCTTGTTACCACTTTTCACGGTTTTTATTCTATCAACCGCTATTCTACAGTTATGACAAAAGGAGAGCGGGTAATTGCTGTATCCAAGGTAATTGTTGATCACATTATAAAGAATTACAAGATGGATCCGGCGCGGATTGAACTCATTCATGGCGGCTGTGATACAAAGTTATTTGATCCTGCAGTTGTAACAGAAAAGCGAAAAAACCTCTTAAAAAAACAGTGGGGGATTCCTGATGACGATAGACCTGTGATTGTACTGCCCGGACGTTTGACACAGTGGAAGGGACAGGATGTTTTTGTCGATGCTCTTGAGAGATTGCGGGATCTCGATTTTCTTGCCCTGTGTATTGGTGAATCTGATCGAAATTCCACCTATGCTAAACGTTTGATAGAAAGGATAAAAAGAGTTCAGCTACAGGATAAAGTAAGACTCGTAGGTCATTGTAATGACATGCCCGCTGCATTTTCCATTGCAGACCTGGTTGTGTCGGCATCATCAAGCCAGCCTGAGGCCTTTGGTAAGGTTGCCATTGAGGCTATGGCGATGGCAAAGCCTGTGCTGTCAACAAGGCATGGTGGTAGTCTCGAGACCATACTGGAGAATAAAACAGGATGGTTTGTTCCGCCTTCCGATGCAGAAAAAATGGCGGAGATGATACGTGAAGTGGCTTTTGACAAAGAAACACTTGCACGTGCTGGAGAGAGAGGACGAAAATGGGTCCTTGAAAATTTCACCTCGTTACGTATGTGTGAAAAAACGCTGGACTTATATGCCAGACTGCATGAAGAAAAGGAAGCGGTTAGATCAGGGAAAAAACTCACTGTTGTGCAGATGATTCCAGAGCTTGAAGATGGCGGTGTGGAAAGAGGAACACTTGAGATGGGCAAACACCTTGCTGATCAGGGTCATACATCGATTGTCGTCTCTGCCGGTGGTCGTCTTGTTAAACAGCTGGAAGAAGAAGGAAGTGAGCATATTCGCTGGCCAGTAGGGGTAAAGAATTTACGCTGCCTTCTCTATATTTTACCGCTTCGCCGTATGCTCCTGAGAAAAGAGGTGACAATTTTGCATCTACGGTCAAGGATGCCTGCCTGGATTGGTTATATTACCTGGTTGAGTCTGCCCAAACAAAAACGGCCAGTGCTGGTGACAACCTTCCACGGATTTTACTCGTTAAACAGTTACAGCGCTATAATGACCAAAGGCGATGGGGTGATCGCCGTTTCTGAGGGAATCAGGAAACATATTCATGAGAACTATAACGTGAAAAATGAAGTGCGTCTTATATTCAGGGGTGTTGATGAAGATCTGTTCAATCCTGAAAATGTTTCTGCATCTCGTGTAAAATGTTTACGGGAAAAATGGCAGGTCCCCGATAACATGCCTGTACTGATGCTGCCAGGACGGATAACACGGTGGAAAGGACAGGACATCTTTCTCAAAAGTTTATTGAAAATCACCAACAAACAGTACAAGGCATTACTGGTAGGTGCATTAGACGCAAATCAGGGATATGGCAAGGAATTAATAGAGCTTGTGGATCAGCACAAGCTTCATGACAGGGTAAGTTTTGTGGGGCACTGTGATGATATGGCTGCATGTCTGATGCTTGCCGATATTGTCTTTAGCGCATCTTCAAGTGAACCTGAAGCTTTTGGACGAACCACCGTTGAGGCAATGTCCATGGGGAAACCGGTGATTGCCACCGCTCATGGAGGTTCGCTGGAAACCGTAATAGGCGGCGAGACCGGATGGCTTGTGCCGCCTTCGGATATTGAGGCCATGGGCGAATGTATTAATAATGCGCTTTCAAATCCAGAAAGATTACAGAAACTTGGGCACAGGGGACAGGAGCATGTTCGCAAGAATTTTACAACTCGTTCCATGTGCGATAAGACAGTGCTATTTTACAGGGAGTTGTTGCAGGCGAAACGGGAAGAATACGGTTTTTGATTTTCTCCTTTGTTTACCATCGGGAATAACCGCATATGCAGATATGTTTACTTTTCAATAATACATATCGTGATATTCACACATGTGAAGAGTGAAATTCTGATAATCACGATTTTTTAATTCATCGTACATGCAGATTATAAACACCATCGTCCCTGTTTTTTTTGTCATTTTCTTGGGCTGGGCAGCAAGAAAGAGAGGTGTTATCCCAGCAGAATACCTGGCTCCGGCAAATCGACTCGTCTATTATATCGCCATTCCTGCCATGGTGTTTTCTGCAACGGCCAAGGCTTCTCTTACCACGAATCTGCATTCCCAGGTGTTGGGGCTGACCCTCGCTGCGCTCATCCTTTCTTTTGGACTATGCTGGATATCAGGAGTAATCATCCATATTCCCCGTAGACGCACAGGAACATTTATTCAAAATGGATATCATGGTAATCTGGGATATATTGGCCTTGCTGTATGCTATTATTACCTGGGCACTGACGGCTTTGCCACAGCAAGTCTTTTGACTGTCTTTATCATGATTCTGCAAAATGTTCTGTCCATCTGCGTATTACAGTATTATGCAGCAGACAGCTCGCGGCACAGCCTGAAAACCATTTTTTTAGGTATTCTTGGTAACCCGATAATTGTTGCCTGCTGTGCAGGAATATGCTGCTCGTTACTGAAGGTCACTCTTCCCATTATGATGGAGCGTACTCTGACAATTATCAGTGGCATGGCCCTGCCAACGGCTCTGCTGCTTATCGGAGCGACACTGAACTTCAAACTTATGAGTAGCCAGTTTCGCCAGCTCTTTCTTACCAATTTGTTGAAGCTGGTGGTATTGCCTGCTATAGGTATGTTTTTTTATATCCTGTGGGGAATACCAGCAGAACGCTATGTACCAGGTTTGATCCTGCTGGCAGCGCCTTCGGCAACTGTCAGTTATGTGATGGCTCGGGAGATGAACAGTGATGCCGAATTTGCCGTTGCCGCTATCTCGTCAAGCACACTTTTTTCATCTGTCTCATATATCTGCTGGCTGCATTTGACCTGATACAATAATAGATGGTTCTGGTTGTTGTTCTCCTCTATCTCGAAGAAGCGTTATCATAAAATCATTCAAGAGAAACCTGAGGTGGTATAAAAACAAATAGACATTTGGGATGAAAACTACAGAGAGGCTTATTTTTTCATTCAGACCGTGGCAGCCTCAGTATTGCTATTTTGGAAATATCTGCCCAAAAGAATTTAAAAAAATTAGCTGAAAGGAAAATGATGTATGAAATATCAGAGATTTGGTAAAGATCCTCGTGCCATCGATTTTCCAGGGAACTTGAATTAACCTGTTTCAAGATGTTTTATTAACCCAAATTCATTATCTTAAGCAAAAGAACTGCGGGTATTCCGCAGTTCTTTTGCAAAAATGTATGTCTTTTTTAGAGAATCATTTATTGAATCAATCAGGGTAAGGAATATTTTATCCTTACTGCATTGAGGCGATCACTAGGATGGTGAAAAAACCATGCATATAATATATAGTAGTAGTTTTCATTATCAATAACAGCATTATCCACAGCAAGTGTAACTAAATCTCTCTGATCCGTACCAATGCCTTCTGATGATAGGGGTTCATTCGCAGGAATAATTCCACCACTCCCCTCCTCTGTAAGTGGAAAATACTGAAGGAATACCTTAATCTCGTTCGAATTTTCGTGGTCCTCGGCACTTAAGGCTATTTCCTTAATTACAGCTTTATTCGGCAGATTGAGAGGGGCTGTAAAAGCGCTGCTCGTATTAGTTCTGGTTTCAAGATATCCCAGTGCCGCGAGAGTCCACCCTTGTCGATAAGTAACATTATCATTCATAGGCATAAAGCTACTAAACGGGACGGTATGATAGATATCGCCTTTGAAGGCCGGAGAACCGCCTCCTAGGGGAATCACAGCTACTTTATTTGCAGCCTTTACCGGATGGATAGATACAAACAAAGATATAATAGCTGTCAATAACAAAAGTTTGGGCAGTTTCATCGGGTTTCTCCTTTTCTATATTGGATTTCCTTTATAGCCGAGCCCTTTATCTCACCAGGTTTCGACTTGCTCTTTTAGACGAAGGCATATACGATCACATATCCTGTGATCGAGCTTTTCCCCGTCCATTTTTCATAATACTGGATACCTAACTTCTTGGAGTTCTAATATATTGATATCATGTAGTCAAGCGAAATCGTGGTTTGCCATTGCATTGTTGTAGTAGATGTAGGTAGAAAGCCTTTTTCATCTTGGTGCAGTTTTGCAGGTACTGGACTGTAGGGCTGTAATGGTGGTAATTTTTCCCGTTTGCATTCTCATATAGTCTAGCGCAGTTACCCACCTGTCTTGCTGGCCAGTTGCCCGCAGGCTGCTGAGATATCATCACCTCTGCTGGCTCGGATGAATACCGAATAGTTCTTTTGTCTGAGAATATTCTGAAAGGCGACAATATGCTCACGCGGTGGGCTGCGATAGGGGAGCTGGGGACATTCGTTATATGAGAGCAGATTTATTTTACAGGGGATATTGCGTAGTTTTTTGGCAAGGATGTATGCCTCCTTTAGAGAATCATTTATTCCTGCAAGCAGCGTGTATTCAAACATGATCCTGCGTCTTTTCGGCATCGGATAGGTGCGGCAGGTTTCCAGCAGGAGATCAATGGGATAGCGTTTATTTACCGGCATCAGTTTGTTTCGCGTAGAATCATCAACAGCATGCAGGGAAACGGCAAGATTTACCGATGAATTTTCTCCTAACTGATGCATTTTGGGAACAATACCGCAGGTTGAGACGGTAATTCTTCTTCCTGTAAAATCCAGCCCCTTCTGCTCTGTTAAAATCGAGATCGCTGTTACAACATTTTTCAG
>PDWJ01001694.1_pt1 | contig 29101 bp, 21 predicted proteins | sample 1430881 | NCBI WGS metagenome assembly PDWJ01 (sample SAMN01162460, study PRJNA174530) | Oral metagenome, whole genome shotgun sequencing project. | biome: Marine environment; feature: Marine mammal; material: Swab sample of the gingival sulcus; isolation source: swab sample of gingival sulcus...
AGAGGACGTTGCGAATTCAAGATGAAATCGGACGTCTAAAGAGAAACTATGTGTAAACGATGTATTGACATAACTGTAAACGATCAAGTGCATTGAACAGTACCCGATGTTGGGGGGTGTAGGTTGGGGGTGTAACAGGTGCTGACGTGCGGTACTCCAGACGAAACCAGGATAGGTCCGAACCCGGGGCTGGCACGACAAATTGGCAGGGACGGCAGTTATCCGTAATACAGGCCAAGAGTCCGTCAATTTTGAGGAATGTGCTTAACAATGAGCGGTCTTTATCAAGCACTATTTGACAGTATGTGTTAATGAATAGAGCACATAAGCCTTAAGCTTACTCGTTCACCGGTGTAGTGCCCAGTCGCTCCAGAATACCATCACATTCATCCAGGCTGGAAAAGCCGATTTCAATACGGCCATGGCCGCGGATAGCATCATAGTGCAAACGCACGGGTGCGGAAAATCGTTCTTGAAGTTTCTCTTCCAGTCGTAATAGATTGGGATCGCGTGGTGGTTTTGTGCGTGGCTGAGTGGACAGTGCTGCTCGGTGGCGTTCCAGTTCGCGTACGCTCCAGCCTCCAGCGACCGCTTTATCTGCCAGTTTGCGTTGCAGATCCTGCGACAGACCAAGCAGAACCTTGCCGTGTCCTGCTTCCAGCCGACCTTCTTCAATATGTTTTTGTACGGCTGGATTTAGATTCAGCAATCGCAATGTTTTGCTAATGACAGGTTGCGATATACCCAGCAGCTCAGCCAGCTTTCCCTGGGATAGCCCGAATTCCTCCTGTAAACGCAACAGTGCCTGTCCTTCCTCAATCGGATTAAGATCCTGACGCAACAGGTTTTCCACGAGCGCAATGGCCGCAGCCGTACGATCATCAGTGTCATGCACGATCACGGGCACTTCAGTTAACCCTGCTTGCTGTGCTGCCCGCCAGCGCATGTGTCCGGCTAACAGCTCAAAGCGACCGTTTTCCAATGGCCGGGCAGCGAGCGGTTCGATAACGCCAAACTGTTGAATGCTTTTTTCCAGATTGGCAAGATGGGCTTTATTAACGTTCCGTCGAGGTTGAAAGCGGCCAGTAACCAGTTGGTCAAGTGCCAGATAGCGGGTTTCTGGCCGATGGCTTGTCAGCAGGCTGCCATCAAAGCTATGTTCGCCAGCACCTAGCCAGTCACCCAGGCTTTTTAGTGACTTGCGGCGAGTCATACCGGAATTTCCGTTGAATGGGCTTCAGCCGCTTCGATGTTACTCAAGATTTCCTGTTGCCACAGTTGGCGTACAGCCAGCAAGATTTCAGCATTCACACTATCCAGCATCATGATGGCACGGTTATAGGTATCACGAGAACCGCGAGGCTGGTCGATTTCGTAGATGCTGACTTGATCGCTGGCAGATTTTTGCAGCTCTTTGGTCAAGCCCATACGGTTACTAAGAATCAATTCACCATAAGCGCCATTGATAACAGCAATGTTGTTGAGTGTTTCGGTACTGGTGTCCACTTTCGCTAGCAGGATAGCGAGTCGCTGCACGTTTATTTCGCGCTCATATAACGCGCAAATTTGCTCAAGAATACGGAAATATTGCACGCTGGAAGAGATGTCGTACATATGCGGGACAATCGGCATGATGATCAGACTGGCCGCTGCGATGGCATTTAACGAGAGCATCCCCAGTGATGGCGGTGTATCAACCACAACGACATCATATTGCTCCTCAATGGTTTTCAGCGCCCGATGTAGTCGTACAGGAGGTGGACCTAACGTTTGGTTATGCCGCTCATCGGGTTGTGAGAGTTGCCAGTCGGTATATTGCAGTGCAAGGCGTGCTGGAATTAGGTCAAGAGTATCCCAGTGTGTACGATGTATTGCTGTGGCAATCTGTGTAGGTGCTTCGGTCAGCGCTGGAAACAGATCATCACCGTTGTGTAAGTCAAGGTCGGGTATAAAACCAAATGTACCAGTAGTGGTTGCTTGCGGGTCGGCATCAACAAGTAATACGTGATAACCCTCGCGAGCCAGGTATTGGGCAAAATGTAGTGACATCGTGGTTTTGGCGACACCACCTTTGAGATTGGAAAACACTACACGAGTACACTGAGCACCATCGGGTCGATTTGGACGCTTGCCGATAACGTCACGAATATAATTGATTTCATTATAATTATAAATTCGTCGCTGAGTTGAGCCAGCCTCAGCCCAGCGAGGTTGATTCAGCTCACCACTTGCCTCCAGGTTGCGGATACGGTTGGCGGTACACCCGGCTAACTGTGCTGCTCGTTCGATGCCGAATTCCGGCAAAGTCTTGGTAGTATGCCGTGCTCCCAGTGCATCCAGTAGGCGCTGCTGCATTGTACCGCCACGTTCGGCTGCGTTACGGCACAAGGTGCGAAAGTTAAAGCGCATCGCTCGCATGGAAAGCTCTCCACAAGATTGTGAGGTCTTTATAATATTAACGCTATTGAGCAAAATTTCACTTAAAACTTATACAGTTTACCTTGAGATAAAAATAGGGGCTGACACCTGGATTGAAATAGGTTAGGTTTCAGTCGTATATGTAAAGGCACTGTAAATTAGGCCGTGACAGACAACCAGGGCCGCCGGAACACTTCGTTGCAGGCACGCCAGCAAGAACAACAGCAGATCCGGTTGCTGTATATCGAAATTTTGTGATTCGTTGCTTCCGCAAATCGCGCTGCACGATCGCTCTCATTCAGCAGGCGCGTACAGGGCAATTTTGTGAAGAGATTGAAGTTGGCGAAAGTTCTTTTGGTCGACTCTGAAAAACAGATTATCTTTTTGAAAGAAGGAGATATTTTGTTAAAAACGTGTTATAAAAAATGCAGGAAACCCAATGAATTAAACTCATTGTTCTTGCCTTTTTTGCCATGAAGCCAAAGCAACCTCTTCCTGAAAACTTCCCACACTGACCACAGGCGACCTGACGAATCAAGAGCAAGCAGGTCACTTAGCTATCCGGTTGGTAGCACTTTGATACTCATCAGACCAGGTGACCCGACAATGCTCAGAACCATTAAACTCATGACTGCTTTATAATCATCCCCATGACTACCCGCAATCTTGATTCTCTATTCAAACCCACAACAATCGCCCTAATTTGTGGCGGCTGCGACAGCGAAGTGGTCATCGCCCGCAATCTTATGAGCGGTGGTTTCAAAGGGCCGATCATGCCGGTCGATGACCAGCGATGGGCGCTGGAAGGTGCACTTGTTTATCCTGATATTGCCAGTCTGCCATTGTCGCCATCGCTGGCGATTATCACCCGACCTTTAGAAGATATTCCGACGCTGATTCAACAACTGGGTGAGCGAGGGACACGGGCTGCCGTATTAGTTAGCGAAACCCGGAAAATTCCTGAAGATCAGCGCAAACGCCTGTTTAGAGCTATTTTGCATGCGGCCAGGCCTTACCTGTTACGAATGCTTGGCCCTGGTTCTCAAGGTCTCAATGTCCCTCTTTCCAATCTCAATATCAGCCTGAATCGTCAGACCTTATTGCCTGGTGAAATAGCCTTGATTACCGAGTCGGGCACCATCGGGCAAATTGCGCTTGATATTGGAAATCATTATGGCTTTGGCTTTAGCCACATGGTACATCTGGGTCATGGTCTGGATGTCGATATCGCTGATATGCTCGACTATCTGGCTGGCGACCACCGAACCCGCGCTATTCTTCTCTATCTTGAAGATGTCGGTAATGCCCGTAAATTCATGTCGGCCGCACGGCGGGCAGCGCGAATCAAGCCTGTCATCGTTTTAAAACCGCGTCTGCATCCCAAAACACCCGATGATGCGCTATATGAAGCCGCCTTTCGCCGTGCCGGTCTTTTACGGGTAGAAAACAGTAACGAACTGTTACGTATGGTCGAGGTACTCAAAGCAGCCAAACAGGTACATAACGATCGCCTCGCCATTCTCGGTAACAGTTTCAGTATGAATCTACTCGCCACGGATACGCTCTATCGTTTTGGTGGGCGGCTGGCGCAGCTTTCCGAGTCAACCCAGCAAGGTCTAGATAACTTGATTGGATCAAGCGTGCATCCCAATCCAATGGATCTTGGCGACCGCGCTGATGCAAAGACTTACGGCCAGGCGCTGGATCTGTTACTCGATGATCAGGGTATTGATGGAATCCTTGTGATTAAAACACCCAATGCGCTGAGCGAAACCATGGAAGTTGCAGATACGGTAATTCAGCGGATTAGTAAAAGCCGTTGCTGCATCATCACCAGTTTTCCAGGACCCAGCACAGGTGAAGAGGCACGAAAATGTCTGATGCGAAGGCAAGTTCCTACCTATGAGACAGCCGGTGATGCGGTACAGGCGTTTATGCGAATTGTGCAATACAAACGTAATCAGGCATTGTTGATGGAGGCACCATCTTCATTACCGGAGGTTTTTACTCCTGATATCGCCAAAGCACGCGCCATTGTCAACACAGCACTTGCCAAAAATCGACATAATCTCAGTGAATACGATGCAATGCAGCTATTAGCGGCCTATGCAATTCCTATCGTAGAAACCCAGATGGCCTCTTCTCCTGAGGAGGCGGTTGAAATTGCCACACAACTGGGATTTCCGGTGTTGCTGAAAATTGTATCGCCTGATGTTGCTGATCAGTACCTGGTCGGTGGTATTGCCAGCTATCTCAATACGCCCGGTGCAGTACAACAGGCGGCAACGACCATGTTGGCCCGCTTGCATGATGTCGCACCAACAGCACGATTTGACGGCTTCGTGCTTCAACCGATTATTACTCGTGATGGTGCTTACGATCTGACTTTAGGGGTACGCTTTGGTGAATGCTTTGGGCCTGCGATCTATTTTGGGCAGGGCGGCTCAGATGCAGAGATTATTGACGACTTTGCGTTCGGTTTGCCACCATTGAACATGCATCTAGCGCAAGAAATGATGGCACAAACCCGCATTTATCAACGACTCCGTTATAGTCTGCTACGCCGCGCTGATCTCAACAGCCTGGCGCTGACACTGGTCAAGGTTTCACAAATGGTCATTGATCTGGCAGAACTGGCCGAGTTAAATATCAATCCATTGCGCGTCAATGCCCAGGGTGTTGTAGCACTTAACGCGCGATTAAAACTGACACCCAAAACGGCTACGCTGATACAGCATTTAGCTATCCGCCCTTATCCCAGCGAGCTGGAAGAACATGTCGTCTTGCGTAATGGCCAAAAATTATTATTGCGACCGGTCTTGCCTGAAGATGAGCCATCCTTGCAGGCTTTGGCGCTACGTGCTCCACTTGAAGATTTGCGTTTACGTTTTTTTCAGCCGATTCGTGAACTCTCACACGAAGTCGCTGCCTCTCTGACCCAGATTGACTACAGCCGTGATATGGCATTAGTGGCGGTTGGTCCCGGGCTGCCCGGCAAGGGAGAAATTTACGGCATTGTTAATCTAAATGCTGATCCCAACAAGCATCGTGCAGAATATTCCATTCTTCTAGATCGAGCGATGATGCACCTTGGTTTGGGTAATTTACTGATGCGGCGTATTATTACTTACGCTCAATTAAATGGTATCGGTGAAATTTACGGTGAGGTACTTCGTGAGAACAGAAGTATGCTGCGTTTAAACCAGACGCTGGGCTTTGCTATGCACTCTGATCCTGATGACAGCAGCGTAAAGCATGTCATTCTGAAGCTGCATGATGTTGGCAGCTCTATAGGATAAGACGGGTATAAATGAAAAGCGCCTTTTAGTCGTTATAGGATAAGACGGGTATGAATGAAAAGCGTCTTTTAGTCGTTGATGATGAGCCTGAGTTCGGTGAATTTGTCCGCCGGGTGGCGGTTGATATGGATTATGAAGTACGGGTTGTTACTGACGGCCAGAGCTTTCAAAAAGCGTATCATGAGCTACAGCCTACCATGATCGTTATGGATATGGTGATGCCCGAAATGGATGGCAACGAGCTGGTCTTATGGTTGATGGAGCAGCATTATGCAGCTTGCCTGATCATCATCACCGGCTACAGCCCTGATTATGCCAGGGATGCGTGTGTGCTCGCAGAATTTAAAGGTCTACGTTCAGTGATGACCCTAACCAAGCCGATTGGGCTTGCCAAATTGCGTGAGGCTTTGGCCAGTCACCATGATAGCACTTGATCCTTGTCTGCCAGGATTGTAGCTACATCTCAAACGATTACTGACGCACACCCAACACCCCAGGCAAGCACTGCGCCAATTCATATAATGCATAAGGTTTTTGCAAAAAACCGGATAGCTGTTGGTGCTCAAGGCGGGGCGCTATCTCACTTTCCATATACAACGAATGTCCGATGGTTGTGGCAGTAACCTGCCGAGCTTTCATAACTCCTTATAGGAATTCATAACCCTCATAAAACTGATTTAATGGAGCGTGATTCACTTTACTCATAACTCCTTATAGGAATTCATAACCATTGTCGTTCAGGTGTTTGCCTAAATATCCGGTCCCTCATAACTCCTTATAGGAATTCATAACATTCGTTTTGCAGGAATTGCTCCCGATAACAAAGCACTCATAACTCCTTATAGGAATTCATAACGCCCGGGACCGCACATACGGAGCTGGTTACAATTGGTCTCATAACTCCTTATAGGAATTCATAACATCGTACTGATTCTACTATGCTGGAGCCACCCAGCACTCATAACTCCTTATAGGAATTCATAACGTCGTATTCATGACGGCCATCGAGGTGAAGTGCAAATCTCATAACTCCTTATAGGAATTCATAACATAAAAAACGGCAGCAGCGGTGCCGTCTGTCGTTGTCTCATAACTCCTTATAGGAATTCATAACAATTAAGGTCAATGAAGGGCTGAACAAGTTGTTCATTCTCATAACTCCTTATAGGAATTCATAACTCTGGTGTTGGCGGCTTTCTTTCCTTGATCTTGCAGCTCATAACTCCTTATAGGAATTCATAACCTAGATACAACCAGCTATCGCGTACTCAACTAAGTCTCATAACTCCTTATAGGAATTCATAACAACATTGGGTTCCATCGTGAACTCCTTATGTATTTTCTCATAACTCCTTATAGGAATTCATAACGCAAACGAGAAAAACATACGTGGCGGTGTTGAGATTCTCATAACTCCTTATAGGAATTCATAACATTTATTTGGACGGACAATGCCAGCCTCGCAATCCACCTCATAACTCCTTATAGGAATTCATAACGCGGCTCAGGAGAGCTTGTCTGCGTTTAGTTCTGCACTCATAACTCCTTATAGGAATTCATAGCAGTTATCTGGGGCGCAGGTACATTTGCCAGTATTCTCTCATAACTCCTTATAGGAATTCATAACAGCGCCGTGCCCGGCGCAGGGGCAAACCCAAAACCACTCATAACTCCTTATAGGAATTCATAACGATATGCCAATTGAAATGCTCCATGCCACGATAAGTCTCATAACTCCTTATAGGAATTCATAACCTGAGTCATCCTCCGGCCATCCGCCTGAGCCTGCTTCTCATAACTCCTTATAGGAATTCATAACGTGTAGCGTATTACGGGGTCTCTGTGCTCTCTGTCATCTCATAACTCCTTATAGGAATTCATAACTGCCAAATACAGCCAACTCCCACGCACCCAACTGAGTCTCATAACTCCTTATAGGAATTCATAACGGGTGTTGCAGGCGCGAAAGATTTAACGATGGATCGCCTCATAACTCCTTATAGGAATTCATAACGGCCATACGATGAAATCATGTTGAGGTAGTGGGCTCTCATAACTCCTTATAGGAATTCATAACAGGCTATGAAAAGCTCGCCAATTCTTTTAGCCAAATCCTCATAACTCCTTATAGGAATTCATAACATTTTCTAGCCTGGACTGGACGCCCCTGTCTTCCGCCTCATAACTCCTTATAGGAATTCATAACCATTGTCGTTCAGGTGTTTGCCTAAATATCCGGTCCCTCATAACTCCTTATAGGAATTCATAACTATCCAATTCTGGGCTGAAGAAATCCATGAAAAAATCTCATAACTCCTTATAGGAATTCATAACCAATGTTAGAAGTAGCTGCCGAGCGTGAAAGACGTGAACTCATAACTCCTTATAGGAATTCATAACTCGTTACGGTCTATGCCCGCCCGTTATTTATTTCTACTCATAACTCCTTATAGGAATTCATAACCCGTTGCTCTATCCAGCCGGGCACTGGAGCGAGGTCCTCATAACTCCTTATAGGAATTCATAACAAGTGAATCGCGGAACGGTAATTTATTGAATTTAAACTCATAACTCCTTATAGGAATTCATAACGGCGTTGCCCGGGCCTTCGTCCTGATAACGCGCCGTCTCATAACTCCTTATAGGAATTCATAACACGGCTGGCTCTGGCGTCTCCGTCTCTATAGAGACCTCATAACTCCTTATAGGAATTCATAACGGGTTTTGTGCGTTGCCGAGATCGCACACCATCGGCCTCATAACTCCTTATAGGAATTCATAACCTGGTATGCCATGCCGTGGCATGACGGCCTGAGCGACTCATAACTCCTTATAGGAATTCATAACTTTATCTTTTATCGTATTTTTTTTGTGGTCGGGCAGCTCATAACTCCTTATAGGAATTCATAACCCTGGCGGCGCAGGCGCGGCTACGACGGGCGTTATTCTCATAACTCCTTATAGGAATTCATAACCTTTTGGGGCGGCTGGGGTTGGTTATTCGGAAATAACTCATAACTCCTTATAGGAATTCATAACTCAGGCCGTGTTTTATGCCAATAAAGGGACATATTCCTCATAACTCCTTATAGGAATTCATAACGGTGTTGCAGGCGCGAAAGATTTAACGATGGATCGCCTCATAACTCCTTATAGGAATTCATAACGGTTACAAAACCATCCCGGCAGCTGTTCTATGACAACTCATAACTCCTTATAGGAATTCATAACCAGCCTATAACGCAGGCTTTGGCTGGATTATGAAAGACTCATAACTCCTTATAGGAATTCATAACGGGCTGCCGTAGCCGATGCTATTAATATTTCCGCGAGCTCATAACTCCTTATAGGAATTCATAACTTATTTCTGTGGGGAAATACGCCAACATGTCCCCTGCTCATAACTCCTTATAGGAATTCATAACGATATCAAGAAAAAAATCGCACGTTCTATGCGGGAAGCTCATAACTCCTTATAGGAATTCATAACGCCGTCCGCAGAATCATTAGCAATCGCAAAACGAATCCTCATAACTCCTTATAGGAATTCATAACCAGAACGGCCGGCCAATAACACTGGCCGGCAAATCCCTCATAACTCCTTATAGGAATTCATAACGCTCTCCGCACGGGCGAATACACACATCTGCAAATGCTCATAACTCCTTATAGGAATTCATAACTTGAAATCACGCCATTTGGCAAACGGGCCGCATACTCTCATAACTCCTTATAGGAATTCATAACCAGACAGAGGGCTATTAACGAATTCCGCAACATACGCTCATAACTCCTTATAGGAATTCATAACGCTGCAGTCACGCAATGGGAGCAAGGGGACACTAAACTCATAACTCCTTATAGGAATTCATAACCCTCTAAAAAAAGAGAAAAATATCCAAAAAACACTATGTGAAAATTATGAATTTTATTTAAAAAGACTTGAAAATGATAGTAAACCAACTTCGTTGGCCATAGCTACTGACTTCAGTCAAGTTCGAAGTTCGCTTATTTACAAGTGGCAGCTTACTACAAAATCTTAAAATCAGAACAATGGTCATTTATTATTTGGCGTTGCACCTCCCCCTTCCCGGAAGGATTTTTAGTAATATGAATTACTTGAACATTATGACGGTTTGCAGACGTAATTTCAGTGACCCGATCAGTAGAAATCATCATCTGGCTTAGTTTTCGTCTTAGCTCAATTGCTTTCGCTTCTTTAATATCACCTGAAAATACAGAATATTGGTCATGATTCAGATAGCGGCGTAATAGCTTCTTGAATTTTTCAGTGCGCTTTGCTTCTACATCATAAGTCATCAACATATACATCACTTAAACTCTACGCTTGAAAGAATTATATTCAGAAACACCCAATACGTGACGTTCAATCGCCAAAGCTTCCCGGTAAATCCATTCTCGAAAACTACGACCCTGGTAATTCTCCTCAAGACGCGCTGCAAATTGCTCAGCTACATGCCGTCGACCCGTATCGGTTAATAGACACACACCCTCATGCTGTTCAAACCAGTTTGCATCTACCATCCGCCGTCGTATTAATCGGAAAATCAACATATCTACCAAGACAGGTTTGAAAGGTTCAGCCAAATCCAGACTTAATGAAGATCGCCCCGAAGTCAAGGGACTGTGCAATAAGCTAAATGTCTCCTCCAAATGAGTTTTGAATAACTCATGGCGTACAACGGTATACGTCAATTGATTCAGAAATGAAAGCAAGCAATTAATCGGATTATTGGGAGGCCGACGGACGCGGGTTCCAAAATCCAATGCAGGATCGATAAGCTTCCAGGCCGCAAAATAACTTTGATGGATCGTACCTTCAAAACCCATTAAAGCTGCTGTGTCCTTGGCACGTGGTAACATCGCTAATAGCCGGTCTGTCTCATCAATGGTCGATTGCAAACCGGTATTACCGCGATATCGGTAATACAAAAGATTGGCACGCATATTGTGGACAGCACCCTCAACAACTTCACCAGCCAGTGCCAAACAATGTTGTTGATCAAGCAACATCTCTGCCTGTGCCAATTTGACCCGACCGGCCGGATTATGGTCAATGGGCTCAAATGCACCCTTGAAATAACCATAATAGTCGAATACTGACACACGAACGCCATGCTTGCCACACAATGTCAGCAAGCGCGTATTTAAGTTGCTTTCAGCCAGTAAAACGACATGCCCGACCTTTTCAATCGGTAAAGCACAGGTTTTGCCATCCAAAGTGACATTCAGGGTTTTTTCACGTTGCCGCAAGCGTGCCTGGCGGGAAATAAATAAAGTTTCCATACAACACTCCTTAATCATGCCCGCAAAAGGCAGCCAACGCACAACTGGTGCAGAGCTTGATTCGTTTTACATCAGGAACGACGGTTTGTGTTGCCAGATGCTCCAGACGCTCCGAGGCCAGCCATAAACGTTCCAGGCGTTCAGGTGTTAATGGCACTTCACGCTGGCGACGATTTGATAAAATCGTCGTTATTGCGCGCCACGTTTCCCCACTGGCAATCGATAGCATCACCGCGTAAAACGCCGTTTGATCGCTTACGGCCTCTACTGCACCCGCTGTTCCCTTGTTTTCGTAGACGGTCTGCTTCACCCAGTCCACACGATCCGGCGCAAGGCCAAAGAGTCCTGCTGTGGAATGATCGCGGCTATAACTGGCCTTATGACGGGCGGTGCCGATTTGCACCCGTTCATGCCAATGAGCAAAATTGACACCATGCAAATACATCCACGCGCGGCGCTCGCACAGGCCAGCATGCTGAAAATGCAGGCCGTGCAAACCTAATCGCTCAACCCGTTCAATAAACCGCGCTGTGTGTGGCCATTGAAAGATCATCTTCATCACCAGGTACCAAGCCCGTATATTGCACCAATTGTGTCGCGGCCTTCATTGCGCCTGGATGGTCGTCCCAGGCGATACCCTTGAAGCCCCGCCGTTCTTCCAGCTTGCGACACCAGGCATCCACTAACTCACCATCAGCAACCAGTGATTCTGTATGGGAGGTATGTGGAAAATACACCGTCGCAGTACGTTTCACCCGCTTGCGTTCCCTTGGAGTCAACAGGTAATCATCAATATCACCGCCCTCATCAAGAAGCTGGATTTCATCTCTACCATCTGCACTGGTTTGTCGAATCCCATGCTGCAATATAGTGGTTTCACGCGCCAGCCAGACCTGGTCAACCTCTACGATATTGCCATCGCCTTGTACCACTCGAATACGCTGCCCAATATTCCGCAAAGTCCTTACTTGCTCTTCGAAGCGGTCACACCATTCCTTGGCGCTATGGCCATAAGATTTATCACGCTCCATGTCCCGCACCGCCCGTATTTGGCTTCGGATCCATATAGCCGTCGATGGCTGATGCGCCAACAGTAACGCCTTGCGAGGCCCTTGATTGCTTTTGGACTGAAGCAGCATATTCCAGTACAAACCAGCGATATAGGCAGCACGATGGGGTAATTTCCCAAAATAACGTGGCTGGCTGTCATCCATAGGGGCAAAAGATTTTTGTATGTCCTTGCTTAACACCGCCGTCAGCTCGGCAATACCCAGCCACTCACCGTGATGTAGCGTTGCCCAACTGAGCAGGGTGCGCTGCCAGGCTTTCGTCTTGTGCATTGCCGGATCGGTTTTCACCCAAACATGCCCATCTTCACCGCGTCGAGCCGCGCGACCATAGCGCTGCAAAAAGTTTATCGGCTCAAAACCAGGTTCCATAAACAACACATTGGCAGCACGAAACGTGACCCCCATCTCCACACTGGCTGTAGCAATCAAAATCGAGAACTGATCGGGATTTTGTTGTCGTCCAGCATAAAATCCTGCCGCCGCGCGACCTTCTTGATGGCGACTGTCATCAATACTGTTGATAACCAGGACCCGCTGACGAGACAAGCCTATCGAATCGCAGATTGCCCCCAGATCAGGCAATTGCCGTCGCAAATCACCCAGCGCGTTGTAGATAATGACTACCTGCCGCCCAGCTGCCACTTCATGAGCCACCAAATCCTGCTGCTCAGCAACCAAAGTCGCTAAAGCAGGCGTTTCACTAAAATGCAGAACCACATCACCATGCAAAAGCCGTTGTTGCGGTGCAGAATCGTTGTTAACGACCTCCTCAACGACCTCTTCCAATTCAGCAATATCCGTTTTGGCAATACCCAGTCGAGTCAGCACCGGAAGCAGTGCCAATGGTGTTGCCGATAAAAAACTCACTTTTGCGCGACCGATGGGTGAGCCTTGTGCTGTCACCACACTCACCAGTCGGGCGCACAAAGCCGCTAATCCAAAGCCACGCGCTTCAATGGTGTGGAATTCATCAAAAACCACATGATCAAATTGGACCAGAAAATCAATGATACTCAGCCCGGCCTGGCCCACTGCGCGGTACTTCTGCAACAATAAGTGACTGACCACCTCTGGAATAGCGAAAATAATTTCACCACCCTCACGGGTATCATCCAGCGCCAACAATTGCCGCAAGCGTAAGCCGCTAATGGAAATCGTGGGTTGCTGGTCACGTATCATAGCGCTTTGATCGGAACTCCAGATCACCACTTTCTGCTCTGCCTGGGTTTGTGACCAGTGGCAGGTGTTGACAAGATCGTGAGTGAAACCGGCCGCCAGATTTTGTGCCAGTCGGCGGGTTGGAACGATAAACAAAACCCGCTGCCCCTTTTGTGCCACGGCTTGCAAGAAAGCGTAGCTTTTACCGGCACCGGTTGGCGCTGAGGCGATGCGAATACGGCGCGGATCATTCAATAGCGCCTCTTGCAGTGGCGATAAACCGCTGGCAGGATCAGCCTTAACCGCATGGCGAACAATCGTTAGTTCCATGTCGCTACCTCGGCTGCTGCTTGATCAACTGGCATTGATGGGGTCAGTTGCAAACCATGCAACAGATAACGCTCTACCGGCAGCTCCCGACCAAACAAGGCGGCAGTCGCCGCATTCAAACGTACGGTGTCAGGACAATCCGAATGATCAGGATCGGGAGGTACGAGTTTGACCATGCCGTTACGGTGCAGGCCGATCCGTACCACCAATTGATCCTGTCCGGTCTCCTTAAATGGATTCAGGCCAAACACCGCTCCATAAAATGTTTGATCAGGTGGTACTTCCTGCACCAAAAAGTAATCTTTCAAGTTACCTCTCTTGGCAACATTTTGTACCTTTTCCTTCAAGCCCGCTTCGGCATCGAGATTAAGGCGACACACACGCGGCGGCAGCAAGTGAGGTTGATGTGTGGTAAAAACGGTTGTGCGAAACGGCATCAGCGCCAAATGCTGTCGGTAGTTTTTGGCAGGCAGAGCGACCCGCGCCGCGATCATCCCTAGTGTTGAGGCCAGGGCAAACGCCAATGCACGGTCGCCAATAATCTCCGGCAAGGTCGCAGTGCCGCTTTGTATCATAAGCGAGTGGTAGCAAAACGGGGTGAGGGTAGTGGCCTGGATCAGTGTCGCGTGCATGATGATCGCTCCGGCTCAACCGTTTTCGCCTGGCGACGCGTCTTCTTTGGCCCCGCCGCGCTGAGCTTTTTTGCCAGAAGCGCTGGCATCATCCTTGCCAAACCATTGATCGAACAAATCAGCGATAGGCGCTTTAGCCTGTTGATATTCTTCAGCCAGTTCATCACTGCTCGCAAAACTGTCAACCAGTTGCGTGACCCAGGCCTGCGCTTCATCCGGTGGCGAAACAATTTCGTGCACAGGGTGCAGAACATCATGCAAACGTGCGATAACCGCTTCAGGATTGTTCAGGGTTTCTTCTGACTCGCTACCAAGTCGGCGGACTAACTCATACGGCGATGTGACGGCCTGTTCAAAACGTCCACCGTACAGCCCAACCACACGAGTACGGATATTGGTGCCCGTCAGTGATGTCTGGCCGCCGTAACTGCCTGCCAATCCGACCGACAGTAACAGATGTTTCAAGCCAATCAGAGGCAGTAACTGACCACGTGTGGATAGCACCTGCACCATTAACGTGCCGGGTTTGATAAAATAGCGGGTAAATAGATTCTCGCTGTTTTTCTTGCTTTCAGCGTCAAAGAGCGTGCCATCCTCAGCAGCACGATTATGAAAGGTCTCATCGACACACAACACTTTGGGTAACAGGCTCAAGCCGTCAGAATAGTTAACCGCTGCCTTGACCGGCAATACCCGACTTTCATAATTGGTTGAATCACCGAAGACCAGTGTATTCAGATCAAACGCATCCGAGGGGTGCTGGCCGCGAAACAGCACAGTTTTGTTTTGTGGCAGGCGACCTCCGGTATTGAAGGCACGCAGAATTTGTAAGCCACGGCTTTTCTCTGCATATTTAAACTTGTTCGGCACAGCGCGGACATGCGGTTCATCATCAATAGCAATATCGGTAATCTCGGCTTCGGCATTGCGAAAGACAACCGGTGCAATGGCCTCGCGTAACAGGACGATACTGATACAGCCCAGATTTTTGAGTTTTGGATGAACATAACAATGACCTTTGTCATCGGTTTGGGTCTGCTGGGTCAGTTGAGCAATATCAGCCAGATAGGGAGCAAAGCGATTCATGAGAAATCTCCTTTATTTTTTTAATGAGTAAGCGTCAGCCAGTTGAGTATCGGGGTGGTCATTTTTTTGATTGCGGGCGGTTCTGAGAAATGCCATGCGATAAATGCTTTCCAGTAACTGCCGAGAGCGCTGCGTTGGTGGTCGTCCCTTCAGTACGCCTTGCCAGATATCGCGGACAAACTGTTCAGCTACGGCGATACATTCATCACGAAGACTGTGGCCGTCACGATGCTGGCTGGCGGCCACCTTGTCCTTACGATCCAGGTTGATTTCCAGATGGCTGGCAATACCGTTAACCAGCGACGCTTCATCGGTTTGACGGCAGGCATAAGCACCTTCGGCAAAGCCGAGACATAATTTGAATACCAGTAATTCTTCACTGGCAGAGGCTTGATAAGGCGGTTTTTTCTGGATTCTTGCTGCGGCTTGGCCAAACCGCACTAACGCACCATCTTGTTCACTCATTGGGCTGTCCTCCGGTTGTTGTTCCAGTTCATGTTCCAGTTGATTCACGACAAGACGCAGACTGCCGACTTCCCGTCCTTTGGCGGCATCGTTGAGATCATCATGCAGGCGGCACCACGCCAAACAGGTGGCGGCAAAGCGGGTTTTCAGGCTGGCGTACAGCATGAATACCTCATAACCCAGGCCGTGGGTTTTCAGTAGTATTTGTGCCAGTTGTAATCGTTCCAGAGCGCGTGGGAATTGCTCCAACCGCAAACTGGAGCCGCCTAATACATCGGCCAGTGGGCGTGATAATGCGTCGTAGTAAAAGAACGCGCATTGCGTGGTCGGCAAGCCTCGAAAGATATGGACGGGACGGCCCAGGCGATGGCAGGCCCGTAATAGCAATTCGAGGAAATTAACCTGGTCTGCGATTTTTTCCGGTATGCGCTCAAATCGAGCGACCCGATACCGTTGGTCATACATCTCGGTGCCATGATAAATCAGCGTGTCTTTTTTGATTTCCAGACGATTGAGATCATAAGGCGATAGCGTTAGGGTTTCGTGCTTCATGGCCAGACCACCAAACAAACCACAGGTGGTCGGTGAAGAAATCAGGGTAGGCACGCCATCGGGCTTACCACCTTTGGCAGCATGAATAGAAGCTCGCAGTTTGTGCTCAGCAATCGAGATAGCGCCAACATGTGTTTGTGAACGCTCTGAGGTGATGGTTTCCAGCCGATGGTCCCGACCCGAAAAAGCCGAGATCTTTACTGCATATAAACCCAGTGCCTGATCAATGGTGTCGTTGGCAGCAACAGGTTCATCAGTAAATAAGCACCGATTGTCGGCGTTTTCATCGGCAACGGTGATCCGTTGCCGGTTAAGTAATTGGCGGAAATGCTGTTCTACGGCTGTGGTGATTTGAGCACCGCGTCCTTCAATGACAGCATTGAAACCTGGCTGGTCATCCTTGCCTTCAAGCCAGCATTGCAACAGCCCCTGTTCGCCCCAAATAGCCGTGTCTACGTCGTCATCTTCGTTGGCAACAGCTAATACCCACAGCGCGGTTAGTCTACGCCGTGAAGCATCATCCTCAATATTCTCCAGCCAGTCGGGTCGGGGTGTTTCAATAATGCCATCAAGTGTGCTTAACAGTGCTTGTTCACGTTGTGCATAGCTTGGTATGCCATTTTTTTTGTTACTTACAAGTTTGAGATTAAGTAATAATGCTAATAATGCGGCTTTACGCAAGGCAGCCTCGGCACTTGCATCAAGACTATCGAAATTGGCATATGGTGAAGCTAATGCTCCCGATATGTTAGGCCAGGTGGGTTTTAAATCTACAGGGTCTAACAGGCTATCCAGCTCTGGCGTTATTGATGCTTGTAAATCAGTTTTTACTAAAAACAGGCGGCTTAGCTTTGCATGGGGTATATTATTAATAGCATCCTGCAAGGTCTGATAATCCGGCCGTCCGTTATAGAGTGCCGGTACACCGCGCTGGGAAATTTCAAGCTCCAGATTAAAAGGTAAATCTGCACAGAGTTTCTTTAATGACGCATCGACAATGCTTTGATACTGTGACGCCGGCAATAGCATGAACAAACGGCCATCGTGATGCACTTCGATCAAGGGAAAGATACCGCTTAAGCGCCGACTGAAGCGTGAGAGTAATGATTGCAGCTCATCGAGTAAAAATGGATGGTGAGGGTCATAAAAATCAAAAAGTTTCCATGCTTTCAATACATCGGTGGAAAAGAATGGCACCTTGTTCAAATAAGACATCACACCTTCAATGCCATGTTCCTTTCTTGTGTTATCAGTAGATAGCCAAATGCTGTCCAGTTTGTCTGCCAGAGCGACATATTTCATTAATGCACCGTCGTATTCACGTGGTGGCAATATCAGCGGCGGGTTGCGGTGACGCTGGCTGTCTTCGACCAGTTCAATCAAATAACGCACCTGTTCGGCACCGAGATGAACCTCTGGCGCTAAAAACGCATTCAGATGATACCGCTCCATGGCCTCTTCAATACTGGCTAAAGGCAATGTGGTATTGCGTTCCAGGCCCAGTGCCTTATCGATATCGTGTAAAAAAGCGATGACTGCCAGAACACGCAATCGACGATACAGTAGACCCAAATCCATTTCAGGATTTTGTCCCAGCTTGTCCAGCACGTAGAACGATAATGACCCTCGCACAACCGACAGCTGATGATCGAGCAGGGTGACATTAATATTTTTGGCATAATGCGCTCGCGTTTGCGGGTCATCGTGCCAGCCGCCTTTACCACTTATCGCCATCAAGCGCAGCACACGCCCGTCAATACGTTTTTTTTTGCCAATCAGTGCCCGGAGCTTTTCGTCCAGAGGTTCAATCCGGTCATTCAGGACACCTTGTGCTATCACCAGTTGCAAAAAGGCACTGTAAATCTCGGTCGCTATATCGCTGGCTTTTGTTTGCCAAGTGCTCATCGTCCTGCTCCTTGCTCCAGTCGGCCGATGCAACCAAAGCCATTACGGTTTTTTTCACCTAGACCCGCATACCACGCCCATCGTAAATCATCTTCGCTGCCCGCTAATATCAATGGTGCGGACAGGCCAATAACAAAGCCGGGTTGGCCTGATGGATTTTGTTTCAGGCTGACCAGCACGGAATGCCGTGGATTGGCACGGAGATAAAGTGCATCAGCCTGAATGCGCAGAGTAATGTCACGACCCGCCAAACGACTGAGGCGGGGATTAATTGCAGCCGCCAAATCAATCCCATTTAGCTGCTGCAACCAGCGGCGCTGTTTGCCCGGTATTCGCAAGGCCAGCGGTGAGAGCATTAAAACACTTAGACAGGTTAAGCCCGGGACGATGGGATCATCATCCGGAATGATTGCGGCGGCGCTGAAGTCAACCATTTCCGCTGTGCTGGCACGGGCATATTGAATCGATGCCACCTTAAGGTTCGCCAAACCTTTTGCAAGTTCGGCATCGGGTGTCGTGACTACTAATGTGTGGACATGGCTGATGCGCTGACGGGTATAACCCAGTGCCGCGAAGTTCCAGGGACGAGCGCGATGACCAATCACATGATCGGCCGCAATACCGGCCGCTTCCCAGCCTTGAATCAAGGCATCGTGCAAGATATCCAGATGGCGGTAGGTCATTTGTTGACCGCGAGGTAAGCAAATTCGTATTCGATACATGGTCAAGAGCCCCATAAAGCAATTATTGTCATTAATAATAGGCTATTATTTTGACTTTAAGAAATTTTTATATGTAATAAAATATTACACTAATATAAGGAATTAGGGTAAAGTATAGTAACTCTTGATATCACTATTGGTGATAAGACTGCTATCAATTTTTTATCTATTGGTAAATTAAAAATTTAATTAACAATAAGTTAAATAATAATGCCAAGTAGTTAACCATTTTAAGGCGATTTTGTTTTTTTAAATTATAAATATAGAGTTTGTGTAATGAAAAATGACACTATAATGCGGTTTGCTTTTATTGAAACCCGTGTTTATTGGGGTGAAGGATTAACAGCAGGTCAGTTAGCGACAGCTTTTGGGCTGTCACGACCTTATGCACAAACAGTGATTGATAAGTACTGTCAGCGCTATCCGGGTGCCTTACAGTTTGATGCCAGGCGCCGTCGTCAGGTCGCTGGCGCCGGGTTTGAGCCGCATTACATTCATACCGGGCCGACAAGATTCCTGGATCATGTGCGTGCCCAGAATCTGAGCGCTTACTACCTGGAAAATCCGGTGTGGAGTGAGATACCTTTTGAGGATGTTGAGCGACTTTTAACCCATCGCCTGACCCACAAACCGTTACAAGCGGTATTTCAGGGTCTATATGAGCAAAAGGCGGTGATCTTGCACTATCGCGCCAAAACCGGTGCGAAATTGCGTGAAGTCTCACCGCATCATCTGGTTTATGCTGATAATCGCTACCATCTTCGGGGACGCTGCCATATGACAGGCCAATACCCTGACTTTAATCTTGCGCGGATTTTGCACAGTGAGCTATCAACAGCGCCCTGGTACTCTGCACGGGATGATAAAGAGTGGAATATAATGGAAACCTTGTATTTTCAGCTAAATCCGCAGCTACCGTCTGAAGCGAAAAATGCACTGCGTTGTGATTATTTGCTGGATGATACGGACAGTTTCGAGATTCGTTGCCGTCAAGCGGTATCCAAATACGTGCGCCGCCATCTGTTGGCTATTGATGAAAATTTGCAGATGCAGCGCTGGCTCGAATATGAGTTGCCCTCTTCGTAGATCTGTTCTCGATCTTTTGGTCGAGCTGACAGTGTGGTTGTATTGTGTTAGCTGAGAGGGCTGGATTTCGGTAAGCCAAGCATCCAGCGAATAAATAGCGCCGTGAGCCTCATCAAGATCGAGGGCTACTAGAAATATCTTTACCGCGCCGTTATAAGGCCGGACAGACCATTGACTTTCTGCTCACCGCCCATCGTGACAAGAAAGCGGCGCACCGCTTATTCAAGCAGGCGATTCGGCAGCACGGCCTGCCGGACACGATCATGATCGACAAGAGCGGAGCCAATACCGCCGCCCTCGAAACACTCAACGCGGACACCGGCGTCGCGATCACTATCCGTTCTGAACAATGTAGTGGAACAGGATCATCGGGCGATAAAACAGATCGTCCGGCCCATGCCGGGATTCCAGTTCTTCAACGCGGCCCGCCGCACCTTGCGCAGGATCGAACTGATGCACATGATTAAAAAGGGCTGGATGAGCACCGTCAGCAGATAGAGGCTATCCTCTGCCAAACAATTCTATTCCCTGGCCGCCTAATTCCGCACGGAGATGATCCAGTTTTGCCTGTCAGAAAAACAACGCAACACAACCATTTCAGATAGTTATTCAGCCCATGATTAAGCCTGAGCTATCCATTATTATGCCTGTCCTCAATGAAGCCGCGGGCATTGCTAACAATCTCATGTTGTTGGCACCTCTGCGCCAGCGTGGTACTGAACTCATTGTAGTTGATGGTGGCAGTACCGACGACACAGTAGCGATTGCTAAACCATTATCAGACACTGTGATTAGCGCACCACGCGGTCGTGCCTCACAAATGAATGCCGGAGCCGCGTTAGCACAATCCCCGATTTTGCTGTTCTTGCATGCGGATACTACTCTACCGGTAGGTGGTGATTACCACATTTATAACGCCCTCAATAATGCACGAAAATGGGGGCGTTTTGATGTACGGATCACTGGCAACCATCCACTGTTACGGGTGGTGGAACGGATGATCAACCTGCGCTCAAGACTAAGCGGTATTGCTACCGGTGACCAGGCCCTATTTGTCTGTCGCCAAACCTTTGATGCGGTTGGCGGCTTCCCTGATATCCCGTTAATGGAAGATGTTGCCTTTTCAAAAATACTCAAGCGCCACTCTCCACCCGTCTGCTTGAAAGCACGGGTTATCACTGATGGCCGACGTTGGCAAAAACAGGGGACACTACGCACAATTTTGCTGATGTGGCGTTTGCGGCTTGCCTATGCGTTAGGTGCTGATCCCTGGCAGCTCGCTCGCCAATACGGCTATACACCACGCGAACATAAAATGCCTGTAGAACATCAAAACGGCTGAACGAGCTGAAACCGACATACGGCTAGTGCTTTCCACCGACCATTAGCATACATTCAATGATCATGCGGGTATCAACACACAACCTTCCATCAGTCGGCGGGCGCTACGCCGAAGTGTTACTTTTTCAGCACGCCACTGACCTTCTTTCTTAACTACTTCAGCACCGACTGACATGATACCGGCAGCATGACCAATCCGTACCTGCTCACCAGAAGTCAGCCGTCCTTGCACAGTCTCGTGTACCAACGTACCCGGTAATACGGCTGCTACCGCCAATGCCACAGCACCTGTACCGGTAAACGCATGATGCAATACACCCATCGATAAAATGCGGGCGGTCAAATCAATATCAGCGGTGGCAATCAAAGAGCCATCCGAAGCCTGATAATCACGTGCTGGTGCAACAAAGGCCAGCTTGGGGGTATGTGGACGTAGTGTAGTGGCATCTTCATCACTCGCTGCCAAACCCATGATAACAGCAGCACGTGCCCGAATAGCCTCACAGCGAGCCAGTAGCGACATATCACGATTAAATGCTGTACGACTTTCAATACCACTCAAACCCAAATCAGCAGCACGCACGAAAACTGTCGGATTACCGGCATTAATCAAACTGACCTCAATACATCCAACACCTGGTACATCCAAAGAATCGACAGCCTGTCCGGTAGGTAATAAGGCTATACCGCTACCAGGCTCCAAAAAATCAAGGGTAATTTCCGCACCAGGAAACGCGACACCCGCCAAATAAAAATCACCTGTTTCCACTGGCTGGCCATTGCTTATTGGAATATGGGCAACAATAGTTTCTTCGATATTGGCCTGCCAGATACGCAGAGTCGTTACCCCACTGTCAGTAGATGGCTGAACCAGCCCCCGGAACAAGGCAAAAACACCCACGGCTGCACTCAGATTGCCACAGTTACCTGACCAGTCAATTACCGGATGTTTGATATCAACCGCACCGAAACGATAGTCCAAATCAAAACCGGTTCGCCTTGAACGTGATACCAATACTACCTTGCTGGTGCTGGAGGTTGCTCCCCCCACACCATCAATCTGCGTGCCATAAGGATCAGGACTACCTGTTGCGCGTAACAGGAAGGCATCACGCACCGCCAAATCAACAGGTAAGTCGGCTGCATCAAAAAATAACCCTTTGCTGGTACCACCGCGCATCCAGGTGGCAGCCAGGCGAATTTGAGACATCGCCAATCCGACGCTTTACTTGGGTTTTGCGCTTCTTGTGCGTGTATTCCGCTTCGGCAAAACCGCGCTGACCCACAATGAATGCCTGTGAATGTGGATTTTGGTCATTGTCGCATGTTTGGGGGCTTAATCAGAGATTCCCTTAAAGGCTGCTAGTCATTTTGTCTTGGCGTATTATCTCCACAATGGGTATCAGTTTGTGGAGATAATAGCAGCAGGAGGCCCGGGAAAATTACATCATGCCGCCCATACCGCCCATACCGCCCATACCGCCCATACCGCCCATGCCGTCCATACCACCTGGCATCGCAGCGGCTTCAGCCTTCTTCGGCAGTTCGGCGACCATGGCTTCAGTTGTAATCAACAGGGCAGCTACCGAAGCGGCATTTTGCAATGCGTAGCGTGTCACCTTGGTAGGATCGAGAATACCCATTTGAATCATGTCGCCAAATTCACCGTTAGCGGCGTTATAACCGTAATTACCTTCACCATTGGCAACCTGATTCAATATCACCGATGGCTCTTTACCGGAATTGGAAACGATCTGACGCAGCGGCTCTTCCATAGCACGCAGGGCAATGGAGATACCCATATCCTGATCGTTATTATCGCCTTTAAGGTTCTTAATGGACTGTAAGGTGCGAATTAAAGCAACACCACCACCGGCGACCACGCCTTCTTCAACGGCTGCACGGGTGGCATGCAAGGCATCTTCGACCCGTGCCTTCTTTTCCTTCATCTCAACTTCGGTGGCCGCGCCAACCTTGATAACAGCAACACCGCCAGCCAGCTTGGCAACACGCTCTTGCAGTTTTTCACGGTCATAATCGGAGGTGGCTTCTTCGATCTGACGACGAATCTGCTCAACACGGCCTTTAATTTCTTCAGCTTGACCGGCACCATCAATAACGGTGGTATCTTCCTTGCCCACCACAACTTTACGGGCCGTACCCAGGTCGCTCAGCGTGGCTTTCTCCAGGCTTAAACCAACTTCTTCAGAAATAACCTGACCGCCTGTCAAGATAGCAATATCTTGCAACATGGCTTTACGACGATCACCGAAGCCGGGCGCTTTAACAGCAGCAACCTTGACAATGCCACGAATGGTATTCACGACCAACGTGGCCAGTGCTTCACCTTCCACATCCTCAGCAATAATCAGTAGAGGCTTGCTGGCCTTGGCGACACTTTCCAGCAGCGGCAGCATGTCGCGAACATTAGAGATCTTTTTGTCGTATAGCAGGATATATGGGCTGTCCAGCTCAGCATTCATGCTCTGCTGGTTATTAATAAAGTAAGGCGAGATATAGCCACGATCAAACTGCATACCTTCGACCACATCCAGTTCGTTATTCAGGCTCTTGCCTTCCTCAACGGTGATAACGCCTTCCTTGCCCACTTTCTTCATGGCATCTGCAATTGTCTGACCAATGGCTTCATCAGAGTTAGCAGAAATCGTGCCAACCTGGGCAATAGCCTTGTCATCAGTACAAGGCTTGGATAGCTTGCGTAGCTCTTCAACAGTGGCTGTAACGGCTTTGTCGATACCGCGCTTCAGATCCATGGGGTTCATGCCGGCAGCAATCGCCTTCATACCTTCACGAACAATGGCTTGTGCCAATACAGTCGCAGTTGTTGTACCATCGCCGGCAACATCAGAGGTTTTGGAAGCAACTTCCTTGACCATTTGTGCGCCCATATTTTCAAGCTTGTCATCCAGTTCAATCTCTTTGGCAACCGATACACCATCCTTGGTTACGGTGGGAGCACCAAAAGACTTGTCCAGCAGAACGTTACGTCCACGCGGGCCCAAAGTTACTTTAACAGCGTTCGCTAGAATGTTGATACCCGTAACCATACGTGAACGGGCATCATCGGCGAATTTCACTTCTTTTGCAGCCATTGAAAATTCCTCTAAATCTGGGGTTGTATAAATACGTTTTTGAAGAAAGATGTGGGGTGAGTGATTCGATCAACCTTCGAGAATCGCCATGATTTCGTCTTCACGCATGACGATCAATTCTTCGTCATCGACCTTTACTTCATTACCGGAGTATTTGCCGAACAGTACCTGGTCACCGGCCTTAACATCCAGTGGACGTACCTCACCATTTTCTAATAGCTTGCCACGACCTACTGCTTTCACGGTGCCGCGTGATGGTTTTTCAGTCGCGCTGCCGGGGAGCACGATACCACCTGGACTGGTGGTTTCTTCTTCTACACGCTTAATCAACACTCGATCATGTAGGGGCCGAATATTCATCGTTGTATTCTCCTGAATATTAAATAGTTTTTTAGTGATACCAAGGCAGATTCTGCACTATTAGCACTCATCCATAACGAGTGCTGACAATATAATCATATCAAGCAAAGAAAGCCTGTCAAGCAGTTGGCATAAATGTGGGGGGGCGATGCAGGAAATCAAGGGGAGGTTGTAAAAAATTAAAATTACTGAGTACTCGAAGCAGTACCAGGTGCAGGGTGAAATTCCGATAATTTTTTATAGTTTTTGCCTTGATATAGCAGAGGTACTATAAACCGGAACAATTTATAGTGATAATTTGCGCGTTAAAACAGATAGATATAGCGGAACCAATGAATCAGATTTAATGGGTTCCGCTATAAATATAGCTGGTTCTATGCAGGCGCATCGACAGGCAGTATTTTTTGGACGTTAACGCAACAACGTGTGATGTGATCCATGATGATCACATCACGCAATAGCACTCAGGTATCTTGCTGAACTATCGGAAGGTCGTGCATGTAGATAAACGCTGGTCGTGCTGACCGACGTATGGCCGAGGGTCTGCTGAACCAGTGGCAGGCTGGCGCCACGCTCCAGTGCGTGAGAGGCATGGGCATGACGTAACCAGTGGGGTGAGATGCATGCATCAAGGTTGGCGCGTTGTGCGGCTTGACGCACCACACGATGGATCTGGCTGCGGTGTAATGCACCACCACCAGAACGGCTAGCAAATAAGGGGGCATTAGCCGCGCCTGGTGTACCGAGTAATTTAGCGGCTTGTGCCGGAATGAGAATAACGCGGGTATGGCCACCTTTACCCAGTACGGTGATCTGTGCTTCACCATTTTCGCGGTGTTGTAGATCACGCCAGCATAGGGCACACAGCTCCGAGACCCGCAATCCAGCAACGTAGAGCAGGGTGAGCAACGCTCGATTTCGTGGGTTCGTTTCCGAGACGAGCAATTTTTGGACTTCATCCTCACTGAGGATCCGTTCTGCCAGTGTCCGTTTGATGGGAGGCAGTTTTATGGCACTGCCTGGATTGAATGGTATGTAACCTAGTCGGTGTGCGGTGGAAAACAGCGACTTGATTGCTGCGAGTCGATTGGCTTGAGTCGCAGGCGCTAGCCTGGTGAGGCTGTTTGCCCATGCCAGTAAATTACCCACTGTTATCTGGGCAAGCGGCTTTTCAACAAAGCTCAGGAAGTTGAGGAGCAGTGGTTACTGGAGGGGAAGAGGCGGTAATAAGCATTGGTACTTTAGGCATGGGAGACTCGATATACGAATAAATAGGGTAGCACTGCAAATGTTTCTAGCGGTTTATAGTGTGCGAAAAGTATTTTACTATATTAGTTTTCAAAAATACGCAACGGGTGCTTGCATCGCACTAAATTTCTCAGGACTTGGAGATAGAGGCTAAAGCTGATGCAGTTTATTGATTCATAGTATAGCGTACAGTATGTACTAGTTTTATTTGGTGCCAGCTTAATTTTTTCTATATAAAGAATGGATTTTTTCAGGGCCCCATAAGAGCGCCAAAATGCTAACAAATTATGATAAAAATTATTAAAAACCCATTAAAATGTAAAAAAACATGTAGTTGACGCTGTGTCTTATTCACGCGGTTGCTGCATAAGTTCTGAATCAAAAATTATCTTGATATTTTGGTCCAGAGTGATTGAGGCTATTTTGGAGTCTGGCGTGCAGGCGCTGAAAGCCGAGATACGCTTTGGGTGAAAAAAACATGTTGAGAGATTATGAAATGTTATTATCGAAATCCAAAAGATCACGGTCTTTGAACTGGGATCCAATCCGTGATGATCTTGTTATCGGTAGTTGTCCTTATAATGCGGCTGATCTTAAATATCTGCGGATCAGAGCGGATATATCCGCGGTACTATCGGTGCAGGACGATGAATGTTTAGAAAAACTGGAGATTGACTACCCAAAACTTGTGCAGCAGGGTCATAAGCAATGGCTCGTTATGGAACGCAGCCCGATGCGTGATTTTGATCGTGAAGATCAGGTTATTCGCTTGCCTAATGCAGTCCGTGTCTTGCACCGCTTACTGAGTCAGCGGCATTGTGTTTATCTGCACTGTACGGCAGGCATTAATCGCTCACCACTGGTTGCATTGGCGTATATGACCTGGGTCGAAGGCCACACTTTAGACGAAACGATGTTGCTACTGCGGGATGCCCGTCCGGTCGTTTATCCCTATCTGGACGTTTATGAGGATTGTTTTAATAATCTTGTTAAAAGCCATGCTGATAGAATTCAGCAACGTACCGAACATTTAGGTGATTTGAGTCCTGGGCGAAACATTGAAATTTTCCAGCGACGGGCAGAGCGAGAAATTATTCGGGAAGTATTGATTGGGCACAGTAAAGCGTCGAGATTCAATCCGTTGGCATCCAAAAGCGATTGAGCTTTGTGATAGCAAAGTGGGCAGGAATTAGGGAACATTTGCGGGGTTAGGTTATAGAGGGGTGAGCGGCCTGAAATCTTCCATCTTGCAATACGCAACAGACACCTATGACATTGATGCTGTCAAGCAAATATTCCTGGCATTGGGTTGCCTTGAAAACCTTGATCAAGGCGAATTCTATCAGATCTACTTCGATACATTTGACTGGCGATTGTTTGCAGCAGGTTTGCTTCTCTATGGAGAAGGTAGAGGCAGACAAGAATATCTGGTTCTTGTTGATGCCTCTGATAATGCAGCAGTGCAACACACACTGGTATGTCGCCGCCGTCCCAGGTTCTCTCAAGATCTTCCATCAGGAGCATTACAGCAACAATTAGCGTCTGTTTTAAAAATGCGTGCCCTGTTGCCTATTACCGAGATCAAGACACATAAAACGCTTTTTAAATTGCGTAACAGCGATAGAAAAACTGTTGTACGTGCCCTTGTAGAGCAATCAATACTTGTACCGGAGCATTCAGGGCAACGCTTGAAAACCCGCATAACCTTGCAGCCTGTCAGAGGTTATGATGATTGGTTGGTGGCAGCGAGAAACGCTTGTGATGAGAGTCATCTGCTTGAGCCGGTGGCAATAGATCAGCTTTCCGAAGCATTAGCTGCAACAGGGCGGCAGACCTGTGATTACTCCAGTAAGCTCAATATCCAGTTGACTTCGGAGATGCGAGCAGATCATGCAACAAAGCACATTCTTCTGAACTTGCTAAATACCCTCAGTGCCAACATTGAGGGTACGAAAGCAAACATTGATTCAGAGTTTCTCCACGATTTTCGCGTTGCCGTACGCCGTACCCGATCAGCACTGTCGCAGATTAAACAGGTTTTTGAACCCGATGTCGTCGAACAATTTCGCGAAGCTTTCAATTGGCTGGGTCAGATCACAGGCCCTACACGAGATCTTGATGTTTATCTGCTTGAATATCAAAGCTATCGAGCCAGCTTGCCCGCCCGGATGTGTGATGAGTTGAGTCCTTTTTACCTGTTTTTGCTGCAAGCCCATAAAAAGGAACAGCGAATACTCAGACTTCATCTGGAAGGGCAACGTTTTACCACATTGCATCAAGCATGGCATCAATTCTTACAGCAACCTGTTCCGGCTAATCCTGAAGCAGCATATGCAGCATGGCCAGTCAAAAGGGTGGCTGATCAGCGGATATGGCGCATGTATCGGCGGGTTATCCGTGAGGGACGTGCAATTTCGCCGGAAAGTGCGGCAAAAGATCTGCATGAACTTAGAAAAAAATGTAAAAAATTAAGATACTTAATTGAATTTTTTTCCAGTTTATACGATGCAGATCAAGTCAGGCCACTGATTAAAATACTCAAACGATTGCTTGATAATCTCGGTGAGTTTCAGGATCTTGAAGTACACGCGGATCATCTTCACGGCTTTGCAGCGCAGATGCAACAGCAAGGCGAAGTCCCTCTAAAAACCTTGCTGGCTATGGGTGCGCTGGTTGGTAGTCTGTTGCAGCGCCAACAAATGGTCCAACAGGCATTTGCCGACTGTTTTAGTGGTTTCGATACAGGTGAGAATCGAGCCTGTTACCGGCAGCTTTTCAAGCCAGATTCGGCCGACAAGATTGAGGGTAACCAAGGATGAGTGTTATCGGTATCTAAGGATCAATGTGATCGGTGCGTTGATCGGCCAGCGGCGGGTCGCGGTCGGTCTGTTTCCGTCCACGATCAACGCCGATGTCTTTTACGCCTGGACCCGGCAGGTGCTCTTACCCCAATGACCACCCGCATCGGTGATCGTCATGGACAATGCCACGTTCCACAAACGACAGGAC
>PDWJ01001467.1_pt1 | contig 29089 bp, 17 predicted proteins | sample 1430881 | NCBI WGS metagenome assembly PDWJ01 (sample SAMN01162460, study PRJNA174530) | Oral metagenome, whole genome shotgun sequencing project. | biome: Marine environment; feature: Marine mammal; material: Swab sample of the gingival sulcus; isolation source: swab sample of gingival sulcus...
GTCAGGACGGTGGCGGCGGGGATCGGGGGGCCGCAGCGGCCGCTTCGGGGTCCGTTCGCTCATCGACTCGCGAGGGTAACCTCAGACCGCGCGCTCGGATAGCGGGCCTCGCGCCTTCACGGCGGGCCTGGGGCCTCACCGCTGCCATGGGGTGACCTGGTCGCCGAGCGCCGCGCTGGCGACGAGACCGGCGGCCGGGCCTCCGTGCCCACGGGGCAAGGGCGGCAGCGGCGGCCGCGGTGGCGGGAACAAGCGCCCATCGCGGCGCGGCGCTGCGGGCACCTGGCGTGGCGGAGGGAGAGCGCGGGCGGCGGCGGACAGGGCGGTGAGCGCGGCGACGGCGAACGGGGGGCGCTTAAGCTCGGGGCTTGCTGGAGCTGGTGGCGGCTGGTAGTCGCATCGGGTCCACTCAATCGGAGGTCGACCAGTATGGCGCGCCGCCTCAGCCTGTTTTTCGTGGCCCTCGTCTTCGCGGCTTGTACGCCCGAGGATCCCCGCAAGCCCGCTCAGCCCCGAGCGGCCCAGCCGCCTGTTCCTGCGGCCGAGCTGCCCGCCGACCCGTTCTCCGACGGGGACCGGGGGACCAAGGCCGATCCGACGAGGTCGCGCCCCCTCATCGACGGCGTCGAGGACGCGCGCCTGCTGCTCGAGCAGCCCGAATGGGGCAACGCCGAACGCCTCGCCAACTACTGCGAGGACTCGATCGCGCGCGCCCAGATCGTGCGCCGGCGCCTCCAGCAGGCCGGCCGCGCCGACGCCGACGTGATCAAGGACTTCGAGCTGCTCCGCCGAGAGGTGGACACCGCTGAGGGCCTGGCCTCGCTGATGTTCAACACGAGCCCGGTCAAGCAGGTGCGCGACGCCGCTCAGAAGTGCGAGCAGGACGTCGCCGCCTTCGGCACCGAGGTGAGCCTGGACCGCGCGCTCTTCCGCGCGCTGGCGGCCGTCAAGGTCGAGCCCCTCGACGCCCTCTCCAAGCGCTTCGTCGAGCACGGGCTGCGCGACTTCCGCCGCTCCGGCATCGACAAGGACGACGCCACCCGCGAGCGGATCAAGGCGATCAACGCCCGGATGGTCGAGCTGACCCAGTCGTTCCGCCGGAACATCAACGCCGACGTCAAGGACATCGCCGTCGACGCCAAGCTGCTCGAGGCCATGCCCGCCGACTGGCTGGCCAACCACGCCGTCGACGAGCAAGGGCGGGTCCGCGTCACGACGAATTACCCCGACTTCTACCCCTTCGAGACCTACGTCGCCGACGACGCCCTGCGCCGCGAGCTGTACGAGAAGTTCGCGCTCCGCGCGTTCCCGCTGAACAAGCCCATCATCGCGGAAGTCCTCAAGCTCCGTAAGGAGCTCGCGACGATCCTCGGCTACCCCTCCTGGGCTGAATACATCGTCGAGGACAAGATGACCGGCTCCGCCGCCACCGTGGAGGCGTTCATCACCGACGTGGCCTCGATCGTGCGCCCGCGCGCCGTGGCGGATCTCGAAGAGCTCCTCGCCCGCAAGCGGAAAGACCAGCCCGGGGCCAAGGCCATCGAGACCCACGACCGATTCTACTACGTGCAGCAGGTCCGCAAGGAGAGGTTCGACTTCGACCCGAAGTCCGTGCGGCCCTACTTCAGCTATCCCGCGGTCAAAGAGGGCGTCCTCGACCTCTACGCGGAGCTGTTCGATCTCGAGTTCGTCAAGCTCGAAGACGCGCCCGTGTGGCACCCGACGGTCGACGCCTACGAGATGCGCTCCCACGGCAAGCTCATCGGCCGCTTCTACCTGGACATGCACCCGCGCGAGAACAAGTACAGCCACGCGGCGGCCTTCCCCATCCAGAGCGGCACCGCCAGCGGCCGGATCCCCTGGGCCAGCCTCGTGTGCAACTTCCCGAACCCGGCCGACGGCGACGGCAAGGCGCTCATGGAGCACTCGGACGTTCAGACCTACCTCCACGAGTTCGGTCACCTCGTCCACCACCTCCTCGGCAGCCACAAGAGCGATTTCGTCGGCCTCAACGGCTTCAACGTCGAGTGGGACTTCGTCGAGGCGCCCTCGCAGCTCCTCGAGGAGTGGGGCTGGCGCCCCGAGGTGCTCCAGCGCTTCGCCAAGCACGTCGACACCGGTGAGCCCATCCCCGCCAAGCTCGTCGACAAGATGCGCGGCGCCGAGGAGCTCGGCAAAGGACTGGCCAACCAGCGCCAGGTCTTCTACGCCGCCTACAGCTTCTTCCTGCACTCGGTCGCCCCCGACAGCCTCGATCTCGACGCCTTCACCGACGAGATGTACGCGAAGTACAGCCCCTATCCGCGCCTGGAGAACGGCAAGATCTACTGCAACTTCGGCCACCTGATGGGCTACAGCGCCATCTACTACACCTACCAATGGTCGCTCTCCATCTCGAAGGATCTCTTCACCCGCTTCGCCCGCGAAGGCCTGCTGAACAAGGAGACGGCGATGGCCTACCGCCGCGAGGTCCTCGAGCCCGGAGGCACCAAGGACGCCGACGAGCTCGTCAAGGCCTTCCTCGGCCGCGAGCGCAACCTCGACGCCTACAAGGCCTGGATGCAGAAGGCGCCGGGCAAGTGAGCCCGCGCTGACGCGCCCCCCCTCTGACAACGGCCCGCTGTCGCCACCGCCGACGAGGGCGCCCACCACCGCTGCCCCGCGCGGGGTCGTCGCCCCCCAGATCGACAGGCGATCCGGCGCGATTCTGACATCACCGCCCGCTTCCTTGACCCCGGGGCGGGCGATCTCCGAGGATCTCAGCTCACCGTGATCATTTCCTCTAGCTGAGAGGAACGACCATCTCGGAACCACCACCATAGCGCGGAAGTCAGCATGAGCATGCAGGTGAGTGAGCGCAAAGGCGTGGTCGCGTCCAGCGCAGAGCGTGAGCGCCGTGGCGACAGCGGGGCGCCCAGCGGCGGCGGCCACGGCCTCCGAGGGCAGAGCTACGATCAACAGCTCGAGACGCTGCGCCCGCCGGGCTCCTGCAGCGCCGGCGGCGGCCCCGTGCAAGCGCGCGGCGGTGACGTCGACGCCGAGGGCCAGGACGTCCACGCGGCGGCGGCCAAGGGGATCGCAGGCGGCGGCGGCCCCATGCCGCACCTAGACAAGATCCAGCGGTCCTTTGGGCGCCACGACGTCTCCGGCGTGCAGGCGCACACGGGCCCGCAGGCCCAGGCGGCCGCGCACCGCATCGGGGCCGAGGCCTACGCCACGGGCAACCACGTCGCCTTCGGCGGGGCGCCCTCGCTTCACACGGCCGCCCACGAGGCGGCCCACGTGGTTCAACAGCGTGGCGGGGTGAGCCTCAAGGGCAGCGTGGGTGCCTCGGGCGACCGCTACGAGCGGCACGCTGACGAGGTGGCGGACGCGGTCGTGGCGGGCGAGTCCGCCGAGCCCATCCTCGACCGCATGGCCGGCGGCGGCGCTGGCGCCGTGCAGCGAAAGCGGGGCCCGGTCCAGAGGCGAGATGGGAGCGGGGGCGACCAGGACGCGCTGACCAACCTGGTGCACCAGCAGCAGAGCTTCTCGCTCCAGGGCAAGATCGCCAAAGGCACGATCTGGGGCCTGCTCAAGGCCGGAGCGTTGCGGCGCGGCGCCTTCACCGAGGTCTTCTGCAACTTCGACGCCGAGGCCAAGAAGGTCCTCGGCGGGGTGGACGCGGGGATCGCGGCGGGCCTGCGCTTTGGCGTGCAGATGAGCGACATGGGTGCGGTCGTGCTCTACCTCGACGCCGAGGTCGCGGCCCGCGTCGGGCTCAGCGCCGGGATCATCTCGGGCTCGGTCGGCGTCAAGTACGGCTATGGCGTGGCCATGCGCGGCACCCACGACACCGCGGCGCAGATGATCATGTCGTACCTGAAGTGGCTGTCGGACAAGTGCGAGAGCGTCATCGGCAAGCGCCCCTTCACGACCGAGGACACCAAGGCGCCCAAGAACTACACCTCGGTGACGTCGCACAAGCTCGCGGGCGAGGCGAAGGGAAAGCTCGGTACGGACGCGCTCAACGGGCAGGTCGGAGGCGAGGTGTCGACGACCGGCCAGACCTACAAGGAGTACAAGGGGGGCAAGCACGTCGCCACCTATCGCGGCCGCCGCACCGAGAAGAAGTGGAGCGCGTCGCTCAACGGCCAGATCCCCTTCCGAGGCAAGAAGATCCAGGCCACAGGCCGGCGCACCTCGGCCTACCAGCACGTCGTGGGCGACCCGAACCTGTACAACAACGGCGACTATCACCGCCTGACGTGGAGCGCCGAGGCGATGATCCCCAAGACCGGCGACAGCTCGGCGCTGGCGGCGGGGCTGCTCGACCTGGCCTTCGCCGGCGCGATGCTGCCGGTCGGCGTCGCCGGGCTGACGAAGAAGCCGCGGCTCCAGGTGGCCAAGAAGATCGCCGAGACCTTCAAGATGCTGGGGAAGGGCAAGCACACCACGAGCGCGTCCATCGGCGCGTCCATCGGCGGCGAGTGGGTCTCCATCTGGGAGGACGGCGAGTGGCGCCTGCAGGTCAAGCGCTACTTCGTCACGCCCAAGGCGAGCCTGGGCATCAAGGCCAAAGACGGTCAGGTCGGCGGCGTCAACGCCGTCGGCGGGGTGCACTCGAAGTTCGTCGTCTGGGAGGACGTCGGCTCCGACACCCTGAGCCTCAGCCAGCGCATCTACGCGCGCGAGCGGTCCACCGCCGCCGGCAACCCGCCGCTGCCGCCAGCGTGGGTGCGCTACAAGGCGAGCCAGCGCAAGTCCCTCGAGGCCCAGGTCGCCGCGGTCAAGGGTGACCCGCGCTTCGCCGCCACGCGCAAGGCCGCCGGCGTCGTGGACGACGACACCTTCGGCGCCGCGATGGGCAAGCTCGAGGCGTACTGGTGGAAGATCCACCAGGGCCAGTCGACGCTGAAGGCGTCGGGCCAGAAGCTGCACGACAAGCTCAACGAGTACATGATCTCGGACGCTGACGAGGACATCATCGTCGGCACGCTGAGGCCGCATGTCGGCAAGGACCTCGCCGGTACGCCCGAGGTCAAGGTCGTCGTCGGGATCATGGAGTCGTTCGGCAAGTTCAAGGTCGAAGACCTCTACCGCTACGTCGACAGCCGCTACAAGACGCGCGCGGAGACCGGACGGATCCTGCAGGGCGCGGGCTACGCGCTGCCGCCGGTGACCGGCCAGAAGGTCGCCCCCGGCGACGCCAAGGGCCGCGAGGCCTACCTCAAGGAGCTCGGCCACCAGATGGCCAAGACCGCCTGGAGCGCCATCGGCCGGGGCATCTTGGCGCCGACGGGGACCAAGCTCTACGACACCCTGCGCTACCTGGAGATCGCCGAGCGGATGGCCAAGGCGGGGCAGCTCGGGCAGACGCCGCGGTCGTCCGCGCGACCGGGCTTCGCCAAGCAGGCGCCCGCGGACAAGCTCACGGTGCTGATCGCGATGAAGGAGCACCCGGTCCAGCGCGTGCTTCAGCACTGCGACAAGAGCCCGACGAACTTCCCCCTGGCCAAGATCCTGAAGGCGCAAGACAAAGACTTCGTCGCCGATCTGAACCGCTGGATCGGCAAGTACCCGATCAACTAGCAGTAGGTTCCGCAAATGGTCACCGCCGAGCTCGAGCACAGCTTCGTCGTCCAGTCCCTGAGGATCCGCCTCGCCGGCGAGCCCGCTGAGATCGGGCCCTGCGCGGTGGACCTCGTCTACGACCTCGACGGCAGCGTGGCCTATCTCGCCATGGACGCCCACGCCGAGGTGGCGCTATGGCGGCGGGCGCTGGGCGAGGGCCAGCACCAGGCGCCGCGACCCGAGGGCGCCGCGGCCGAGACCACAAAGGCGGCGCGGGCCACCCTGAGCCTACGACCGGCGGCGCTCGAGGCGCTGACCGCCGCGCGCCCGTCACCGACGGAGCCCTTGCGGATCTTCGACGCGGCGGACGGGCTGGCGCGAGACCTGGCGCGCTGGGAGATCGCCGGCGTCGACTGGTCTGGCGAGGCCTGATCCGGCGGCGCCCGTGGCGCGTCTCGCGTCGCGCCGGTCGTCGCGGGCTCGAACGCTGCGCGCACCGGGCGTATCGCGTCAGTCGACCTCGGGGGCGGGATCGGGGCGGGTGCCGCCGAGGACCCGCCGGGCGATCGCGAGGAGCGGGTAGCTGATGACGGTGCCGATGACCAGGGCGACGAGGGCGGCGCCAAAGACAGTCTCGGTCAGGTGTCCCGGGGAGTACCAGAGGCCGAAGAGGATGGTGAAGCCGGGCGCCGAGGCGGCCAGCGTCGACAGCCACGTGCGCAGGCCCTTCGTCACGCGGGTCTCGACCAGGAGGGCGAGCACCAGGAGGAGCCCGCCGAGCCCGCCGGCGATGGCGCTCGGGGCGGGGGCGCGGCCGAGGGACACCTTGACCGGCCAGCGCAGGGTCTTGTCGGAGAGCTCCTCGACCTCGACGCGGCCGCCGCTGGAGAGGTCGACCGAGATGAGCCAGGTTAAGTCGTGGCTCTCGACGGTGCGGCTCTTCTGACCGGCGCCACCGCCGGTGGTGACCTTGCGAAGCTTGCCGCGCTTGGCGATGTGGGGATCGCCTGGAGCGCCCCACAGGGCCAGCGAGACGCGGGCCTCGCCCTTGCCGGTGTAGGGGGCGCCGTGGAGATAGAGGCGGTAGTCGTCGGCGCCGCTGCCCAGGGCGGGCAGGTCAGCGGTGGGGGCCTCACGGGTGAGCTCCGCCTCGAAGCGCGTGGCGCCCGGACCGACGAGCAGCGTGGGCGACCAGGCCGCCAGCGCGACGCTGCCGGCGATGAGGGCGCCCGCCAGGTATCGGAGCCGCGGCGAGCGGCAGCGCTCCCACATGCGGTAGGCGACCGCGCCGGCCGCGGCCAACGCGAGGGCGGCGGCGAGGGCGACGCCGACGACGACATCCGGCACCCACTCCAGGTACCAGGCAAGGCCGGCGAGCCCCGCGAGGGCGATGATCAGCAGGGGCCGTATCCAGTCTTCCCAGGCGCTGTCCATGCGCTCCCCTCGAACGGCGGTGGCGGTGGGCGGCCCCAGCATACGCACGAGGGGCCGCGGGGCGAGCCCTGCACGCGGGCCCGCGCGGCCCGCGCGCTCGTTGTTGACAGACGGGCGCCGCGCGCCGGACACTAGCCCATCTACGGGCGGGGATGGGCCGGTATCGAACGCATGATCGGGAGGCTCCGAAAGCTCCTTGGGAGCGAGCGGCGGGACTGCGAGGCGGCGGGGTCGGTGTACCCCCTGTGCCGGCTGCGCCACGCCACGCTTCACCCGGGGGCGCTGCTGTGGACGCCCGGCAGCGGCGGCGGCAACCTCGGCGCCGGCGCCGAGGCGGCCCTCGACGACGTCTGCGAGGGCGGCGAGGTGGTCGTGGCCTTCCAGGCCAGGGCCCGAGAGCCGCTCCACCCCCAGGGCGTGCTGGCGCGCGTGGAGCTGGCGGCGCCCTTCCCCGACGACTGGGATCCCACGGGGCTCGGGGCGAGCAAGCGCTACAAGCTGCGAGGGCTGCGGCGCGTGACCCTCGACCTCGGCAGCCTCACCCACCGCAAGGTGCCGACGGTCTGCGTGAGCGAGGCGCCGGGCCACACCGACGACTGGATGGCCCCACCCGACGAGCTCGTGACGCTCCTCGAGCAGCTCGCGGGCGCCGACGCCAGCTGGCCCGACTACTGGACGGAGGCCTTCGAGTCGCTGCCGACGGCCACCCTCGGCCAGTGGGCGACGACGCTGGGGTGGCGCCTCGGCTCCGACGACCGCCTGACGCTCTTCGAGCGGCCCCAGAAGATCGCCGAGATGGTGCAGTCGACCCTCGACGCGCTGCAGATGGGGTTGGATCCGGCACGCCGACGCGCGGCCGTGCGCCGCCAGACCATCACGCGGCGGACATCGGCCATGCCCGAGCGCGAGCTCATGGTGACCGCGGACGAGGACGGCTGGGCGCTCTTCCACCCGGGGGATCTGTCCGAGGAGGACGCCGAGCTCGAGGTGGAGACCGGCCTCGAGGCGCGCATGGCCGGCCACCTCGCCCGCGGCGACGGCGTCATGATCCTGACCGATCCCGGCTGCGTCGTGGGGGTACGGGTGACCGCCGGCCCCGTCGCCACCGACGAGTCGACGAGCAAGGCCGGCGAGGCCATCTTCCGGCTCGACGTGCGCCACGGGCGGCTATTTCTGGGCCGCGGGGGGCTCACGACGGGCAGCCACTTCGACGACAAGCTCGAATACGCCGAACCTGGCCAGTGGATCGACGTCCCCCACGGGCTCTTCAAGGCGACGGTCATGGCCTTCGAGGTGGCGCCCCCCGAGGCCGAGGCCGCGGCCGGCGAGCCCGCCGGCGTCGACGCTGACAGTGCCGCCGAGCCGGCCGACGGCGGCGCAGATGACGCCCGCCAAGACGGCCCGGTGGAGGCGATGCCGGCCGACGGCGGCGACGGCGGCGCGACCTGCGACGAGGCGCCCGAGCCTGAGCCCGAACCCGTCGCGCCGGCCCGGCGCTACATCGTCCGCTTGGAGGCGATCGAGGGCCTCGACGAGGTCCCGAGCCTCGAGGCCCGCCCGCGCATCTAGCCCGCATCTGTCGCCGGATCCGCCGGTCGCAACCGGAAGATGGTGACAAACGCAGGCCATCGGACGCACCGCAAAGCGGGGATGCACGGCGTGAGGCCCGAGGGCCGGGATGGGGTTGGCGCTGCTATCTCTGTCTTTTTCGGCCCCGAGCCTCCTCGCGGGGTGGCCCGCGTTGCGGGCTCCTGCTAACGTCGACCGCGACCTGCCTGGACACGGAGTCGAGACTCATGAGAAGGACCCCCCTCGCGCTGATCCTCGTCGCGGCCGCCGTCGCCGCCTTCGCCCTCGGTGGCTGCGCAAAATGCCAGGAGATGATCGGCACGCGCACGATCGACAACCCCGAGGAAGAGTCCCCCGAGTGGGTCTTGCAGCAGGTCCTCATCGCCGCCATGGATCCCGACACCGACAGCGGCTACAAGAAGCTCTACCCCTACCTGCACTCACAGCTGACCGAATCCCGCGCCGCCGAGAGCAGCTTTCGAATGATGAATTTCGAGGCCATACACCGAAAGGTGAAGCTCTTCCTCGTCGACGACAGCAAGCCCGTCTACGAGATCGACTATCGGGAGGAGCTCGACAACGGCGAGCTCAAGATCTTCGTGGTCAACGAGGGCTCGCTGCCCACCCCATGCTCGCTCAGTCGGGACCCCAAGGCCAACAACAACTGGCGCGTGCTGCACCGCTGCCTCTGAGCGGCCCGACCGCACCCACGAACCGCAAAGGCCCGTGGTCCACTGACCGCGGGCCTTCACCGCTGCGGCGCTCAGCCGTCGCGCCACCGCGCGCCCAGCCCTCGCCCCACGTATGGGTCGGCGCAGTAGTCGTCACCGGCCCGGTGGATGTCGATGGTCGCCAGCGGCCCCTCGTCTAGGGTGCCCACGGCGTGGGCCTTGATGCCCGCCTCGGAGACCGAGTAGACGACGTCCTCGATGAAGACGCCCCGACGGACGGTGGCGCCCTCGGGACCACAGCTCGCGTCCGAGGGGACCAGGTCGTCGTGGTAGAGGGTGCCTAGGGGCGCGAAGCCGGCGTCGACGTCGACCTCGAACAGGGACAGGCCCGCGCCGTGCGCAGAGCTGCTCCAGCTGCCGACGGGGATCGCGAGCAGGCCGCGCTCGGCGTAGTAGTTGAAGGCCAGGTGGTTGGACTCGGCCTCGCTGTAGGAGCCCCAGGAGTCGCTGTGAGTGATCTTGTGCAGCCGCCGCGGCGCGCTCGGGTCGGTGACGTCGAAGATGGACAGGGACAGACCCGAGAGGTTGCCTCGTTCATCGCCGTCGCGGCCGATGGCCAAAAGATGGCCGTCGCCCATCGGGTGCAGGTAGCTCGAGTAGCCGGGGATCTCAAGCTCGCCCGCGATGGTCGGCCTCGTCGGATCCGCCAGGTCGATGACGTGTAGCGGGTCGACTTGCATGAAGGTCACCACGTAGCCCCGGTCCTCGATGAAGCGTACCGCGTAGATCTCCTCGCCAGGGCCGATGTCTCCGACCTGGCCCACCTCCTCGAGGGCGCCCTCGCCGCGGTCCTCGAGCACCGTCACGAAGCTCTCGAGGTCCGCGCCCCCCATCCCCGTCGTCGCCACGCGCAGCAGCCCCGCGCGCTCGTCGAGGGCGAACTGGTCGAAGGCGTGGCCAGGCACCGAGCCCGAGGCCGCGTAGATCGCCTCGCCGGTCGTGGGCTCGAAGGCGAACTTGTGGATCTGCGTCGTGAAGTGGCGGCTCGAGGGCCTGCCCCACCACCAGCTGAAGGCCCAGTCGCTGGTCGCGACGTACAGCGCCGTCCCCGAGGCGTAGACCGTGCCCCAGCCGCCGACGATGGAGGAGGCATAGGGGCGCGCCTCGGGCGCGTCGAGGTCGACGGTCGCGACGGTCAACACCCCCCGGCCGCTGTAGGCCTCAGGCCGGTAGACCTCACTGCAGTCCGTGACCACCTCGCCACCGCTGACCGCGCCCGAGGCGCTGACCTCCCACCCGCGAGGCAGGTAGCCCTCGAGATCCGCACCCTCCAGCAGCGCCACGTTGGCGCGGGCCTGCCGGACATAGCGGGCAGTGATGTCCTCGACGTCGTCGGCGCCGCTCACGTCGACCCAGGTCTGCAGCCCCTCGACGGACAGCGGCGTCCCCTGGACCAAGTAGACCTTGCCGCCGATCCGGCGGGTCACACTCATCGTGCCGTCGACACCCCAGCGCTTCGCCACCGAGGGGGCGGCTGGATCGGAGACGTCGACCAGGGTCGCGATGGTCATCCCGGCGGTCCCGCCCACACTCCAGCCATAGGTGGGCCGCTCCCTCGACAGCACCAAGACGCGGTCGCCGTACAGGTACATCGCCTCGGCCGAGCCCGGGACGGATACGCGGCCGATCTCCGCCAGCTCCACGCCAGGCCAGGCGTCGACGATCACGAGGTCATCCCCCGACAGGGTGTATAGCAGCTCACCGTCGGTCTCGACCACGTCGGCCTCGTCGACCCCGGCGGTCTGGGTGTTGGTATCGGTGAAGCGGCGCCCGGCGCCGGGCGCGCGCGGCGACGCGACGGCCGAATCGCGACCGCCGGCCAGCTGGCCGCCACCGAAGAGGGCGTCGAAGATGTTGTCCCGGTCGTTGTAGGCGTCGATGTCGGCGCGGCGGTTGTGCTCGAGATCCATCAGCATCCCAACGATCGCCGTGGCGCGGAGGCTAGCGAGCGCCTCGCCGCAGCCGTCGCTGAGGGCGAGCCGTGCGACGCCCTCTTCTTCCCAGCCGATCTCCTCGCCGTAGCCCAAGCGATCCACGAGGGAGGCACCGTATCCGTCCTCGCCGCAGCCGCTCCCCACCAAGCCCAAGCCCAGCGCCAGCAGGATCCCCGTCGTCGTCAGCCGTGTGCTCATCTCGCCCCTCCACGTCGTTCGACCCCATGCCAAGCAAGACGCGTGCCGAACGACGTGACCTTGTGACCACGCAGGGTTGCGCCTCTTCACAGGAGACGACCACGCCGGGAGAGCGGCTAGTAGCTATGCAGCTGTAGAGACCGATCTCACCCGACGTCCACCGAGACCGGGCCTGCAACCAGCGGCAACACGTGGCGGGAGCGTTGGGCGGCGGCGCGCCGCGGCGTTCCCGGGGCGCTGGCACCGCGCGCCGCGCCAACCTATCATCGTGCTGGCCACCCTCACAGGAGGTACCGATGCCCGCCACGCCCTCGGTCGATCTCGTCGGCCAGACCATCGCGAGCCAGTTCTCCGTTGAGCGCAAGCTGGGCGCCGGCGGGATGGGTGCGGTCTACCTCGCCGAGCAGATCGGCATGGACCGCAAGGTGGTCCTCAAGGTCATGCACCCGGAGCTGACCGCTGGCAGCCTCAAGGCCGTCGAGCGATTCAAGCGCGAGGCCAAGGCGGTCGCGCGCCTCAACCACCCGAACATCGTTCAGATCTTCGTCTTCGGCCAGACCGACTCCGGGCAGATGTACATCGCGATGGAGTTCATCGAGGGTCGGAGTCTCACCTCGGAGCTCGGCCACCGCCCCATGCCCCAGGGTCGGGCCCTGCGGATCCTCGACCAGATCTGCGCCGCCCTCATCGAGGCTCACGGTCATGGCATCGTCCACCGCGACCTCAAGCCCGACAACATCATGCTGTCGGACCGTCATGGGAACGCTGACTACGTCAAGGTCCTCGACTTCGGCATCGCCAAGATGGCCGACTCGAGTCAGGCCACCCTGACCCAGGACGGCGCGGTCTTCGGGACCCCGCGCTACATGGCCCCCGAGCAGGCCCAGGGTGGCGAGGTCGACGTCCGCGCCGACGTCTACGCGGTAGGCTTGATCCTCTACGAGATGCTCACCGGCGAGCACCCCTTCCCCAACGCCACCACAGCCCTCGAGTACATCGTCAAGCACGCCACCGCGGAGGTCCCCGCGCCCCACCTCGCCGTCGACGGCCTCGTCGTCTCGCCCCGCGTCGAGACCATCGTCGCCCGCTGTGTCGCGAAGGACCCCGCCGACCGCTACCAGTCCGCCCGCGAGCTTCAGCGCGAGGTCCGCTTGGCCCTGCGCGACCTGCCCGAGGCCGCCCGCGCCTTCCCGACCGGCGACGGGACGCTGCCGGTCTCCGCCCCCGCCGCCCCGGTCGCCGCCCCCGCCCCTGCGGCCCCTGCGGACTCGAAGAAGGGGCTGGCGGCCTTGACCTGGGTCGTCGCAGGGCTGTTGCTCGCAGGCGGCGTCGCCGGCGCCCTCGCTATGGACCGCACCTCCACCCCGCTCCCCGCCACGGCGGGTGACGTACAGCGCGGCCGCGCTGTCACCAAAGCGTCCCCTGAGGCGGACGAGGGCCGGGTCGCCCGCGAGGGCGAGGCCAAGGCCACGCTCAAGCCGTCTATCCCCCCCAAGGCCCCCACGACCGACGTCGCCGAGGGCGTGCCCATCGAGGGCTTCCCGGTCCCGGCCAGCGCGCGCATCACGACCTCGACGCCTCAAGTCGAGGTCCTACAGACGGACCTGTCCGCAGACCAGCTCGTCGGCTTCTACAAGGCCAAGCTTGCGGGCAAGTACGGCGAGATCCAGGACGTCCCCAACGGCCTCATGATCAAGGGCGACACCCCCTTCAACGTCGTGACCATCTCGGCGGCGGGCGGCGGGCGCATGTCCTTGGTTCTCGCGCGCAACGCCTTCTACAAAAGGGCGCCCACCAGCCCCGGCGGCGGCGACAACCCCACGAGCTACCTGGGTGTCACGCTGCCCCAGGACAGCGCGGTGATCATCAAGACCGATCAGGGCCTGACCCTGCGCTCGCGCGCGCCGATGCGCGAGGTGTGTGACGACCTGGCCGGGCAGCTCAGCGGTCTCGACAAGGTCCTGTCCACGCGCTTCGAGGACGCCTCCGGCGACCCTGGCTGCGCCTTCGCCTCGACCCAAGCGGACACCCGATGGTCGACGGTCAGCGTCGTGCAGGACCCCACCATCAAGGGGAGCCTCGTCGTCCACGTGCAGGCCAAGTAACGCCTGGTTCGGGCGCCTCGCGCCGCTCCAGGGTGGCGGGCGCAGCCGCTCGTGGAGCAGGTCGTCTGCCACGCCCGCGCGGCGGCCAACCTCGCCAACCTCGCGCACGCCTCGCGCGTTGCCGCATCGCGATGTACAGTGGGGTCATGCGCGACACCCTCTTTGCCGCGTGGTCAGCCACCCTCGACAAGTGCTCTGCGCGTCGCCTCGTCGCCGCGGCGCTTGCGCAACGCGATGTCGGGTCACGTTGCCGTGTGCTCGCCTTGGGAAAGGCGGCGCGCGGGATGGTCGACGGCGCGCGGGAGGCCCTCGGCGACCGGCTCGTCGGCAGCTTCGCGGTCGCCCCGGATGGGCGGGCCGTGCGCCGCGGCCCGCACCGGGTCGAGCTCGGCGACCACCCCATCCCGTGGACCCGCTCGCGCGCTGCCGCCGAGCGCGCCCTCGCCTGGGCCGCGCAGGCGCGCGCCGCCGGTGAGCCCGTGATCGGCTTGGTCTCCGGGGGCGCCTCCGCCCTGTGTGAGGCGCCCCGTCCGCCCCTCGACATGCGCGATCTGGCGGCGCTCCACCGCAAGCTTGTCGGCTCCGGCGCCCCCGCCGACGAGATGAACGCCGTGCGGCGCACCCTGTCGGCGATCAAGGACGGGCGCCTCGGGGCCGCCCTCGGCGCGACGCTCGCCGCGCACCTGGTCCTCGCGGACGTGCCCTCAGGGCGCGCGGAGGTCGTCGCCTCCGGTCCGCTGGCCGCCCCGGTGGGCGATCCAGCCGAGGCGCTGGCGATCCTGGACCGCCACCGGATCGACGGCCTGGGCGCGGTCCGCAGCTTCCTCGAGCGCGAGATCCGGGCGTCGAGCCCGCTCGACTACACGCCCCCGACCGCGGAGCTCCTCGCCACCCCCGCGAGCCTGGCCGAGGCGATGGCGGAGGCGCTCGGGGCCGCCGGGGTGGGCCCTGTCCATACGCGCCCCGCCACCACGGTGCCGGTGCACACCGTGGCCGCCGAGCTCGTCGACCACCTCCGCCACGGCGACGGCGCGCTGGTCGTGCCGGGCGAGGTCGCGATCCGCGTGCCCGATCTGGTCCTCGGCGGCTGGCCCCTCGACGACACCGGCGGCCGCGCGCGGCACCTCGCCGCCTCGGTGCTGGCGCGCATGGCACGGACGGCTCCCGCGGCCCGCTGGTCGCTGCTCGCGGTCGCCAGCGACGGACGCGACGCCGCCGGCGCCGCCGGCGTGCTGGTCGACCAAGACGTAGACGCCAGCGGGGTCGAGGAGGCGCTGGATCTCTTCGCCTCCGGGCGCTTCTTCGCTGCGCGCGGCGTGGTCCTGCCAGAGACGCCGCCGGTCACGAACCTGACCGACCTCTACGTCGCCGTCAGGACGCCCTGACGCTCGCGCGCGCCCTCCCCTACTGCGAGACGTTCGAGTAGGGGCAGAGGCTGCCGATGGCCGGCACGTTGCACGGCGGGTCCGCGTCGCGGCAGTCGATCCACTCGGGGCAGCCAGGATCCTGCTGGCAGCCACAGCCGCAGCTGTTGTCGAAGCGCTGGGTCCCGCCGGGGCAGGCGAAGTCCGCGGCCCCGCAGGCCGCCGGGTCCACGTCCTGGTAACGTCGCCACCAGTCGCCCTCAGGGTCGCACTGGCAGGCCATCTTGGTGCAGCTGACGGCGCCGCCGCCGTTGGAGGCGCAGGTGCAGATGTTGCAGCCGTCGGCCGCGACCACCTCCTCGCCGGGGGCGAGGGTCCGGCCCTCGTAGTCGCAGGTGTCGAGGCACAGCAGGCGGGTGCAGCTGCTGCTCCCGTTGGCCAGGCAGGTGCAGGTGTTGCAGCCGTCGAGGGCGCGGTAGGTGTCGCCCTCCTCGTAGCCGACCCCGTCATAGGTGCAGGTGTGGGTGCACACGTTTTGGGTGCAGTCGACGCTGCCGTCGGCGCCGCAGCCACAGACGTTGCAGCCGTCGCCCTGAGGGAAGGTGGTGTCGTGGCCATAGGAGTCGCCGTGCCACTCACAGGTGTCGGGGCACGCCAGCTCGGTGCACTCGATCTCGCCGCCCGGCTGGCAGGAGCAGGTGTTGCAACCGTCGTGGTCGGGGAAGGTCGCGCCGGGCGCCCAGTCATAGCCGTCGTAGCGGCAGGTGTTGGGGCAGTAGGTGTCGGTGCAGGTCACCTCGCCGCCCTCGCCGCAGGTGCAGGTGTTGCAGCCGTCGGTGGCGGGGAAGGTGGACGCAAGGGCGCGGTCGACGCCGGCATACTCGCAGGTGGACAAGCACTCGAGGGTCGTGCAGACGACGACGCCGTCAGCCCGACACTCACAGGAGTTGCAGCCGTCGGGGGCCATGAAGACGGCGCCGTGGGGCCAGGCCTGGCCCCCGTAGCGGCAGACGTCGGGGCACGGCTGGTCGGTGCAGCGGACCTCGCCGCGCTGGTCGCAGATGCAGGCGTTGCAGCCGTCGCTGGCCGGCATCGAGGTACCCGAGGAGTAGGTGTGGCCGTAGTAGGTGCAGGGCTGCCCGCACCAGACCAGCCCGCAGCCGAGGTCGCCGTCGGCCTCGCACGCGCAGCGGAAGCAGCCCGAGGGATCGACGCTCTCGGCGCCCGGGGCGAGGGCCTGGTTGCCCAGCGCGCAGGTCGCGCCGGCGCAAGCGATGGCCGTGCAGGCGACCTCGCCGCCAGACAGGCAGGTGCAGGTGTTGCAGCCATCGTCGGCGTCGAAGGTGGCGCCGACGGCCCAGGCCAGGCCATCGTGGGTGCAGGTGACGGAGCACGCCGCCTCGGTGCAGGTGACGGCGCCGCCGGCTTCGCAGGTGCAGGTGTTGCAGCCATCGACGGCATCGAAGGTGGCGCCGGCAGCGTATCGGACGCCGGCGTACTCGCAGGTGCCGTCGCAGGCGAGGTCGCTGCAGGCGACGCGACCGTCGGCCAGGCAAAAGCAGGTGTTGCAGTCGTCGAGCGCCGCGAAGGCGTCGCCGGCGTCGTAGGTGTCGCCGGCGTAGGTGCACTGCCCAGCGGGGGCCTCGCACCCCGGGGCGCGGGTGCAGGCGAGCTCGCCGCTCTTGGTGCACCAGCAGGTGTTGCACGCCTTGGCGCCGGGCGCCGCCTCGCCGACCCCATAGTGGTGACCGCCGGTGGAGCAGGTCGCGCAGGCCAGGGAGGCGCAGGAGATCTCGCCGGCGAAGCCGCAGCTGCACGCCTCACAGGAGCCGCTCGGGGGCTCGCCGGTGATCATGATGGGCTTGGCGTCGGCGGCGGGGGCGGCGCAGAAAAGCTCCGCGCTCGGCAGCGTGGTGCAGGCGACCACTGCGTCGGCGTGGCAGACGCAGGTGTTGAGGCCGTCGCCGGCCGGGAAGGACTCGCCGACGCGGTAGGCGACCCCCTCGTGGTTGCAGCGGGTCGCGCAGGCGGCCTGGGAGCAGTGGGCCTCGCCCGCCTCTGTGCAAAGGCACAGGTTGCAGCCGTCGCCGGCCTCGACGACGGCGCCCGGCAGGACCTCGGCGCCGCCGATGTCGCAGCGAACCTCGCAGACCCGCTCGCTGCAGCTGACGCTGCCATCGGAGCGGCACTCGCAGGTGTTGCAGCCGTCGCCGGCGTCGAAGCTCGCCCCGACGGCGTACTGCCTGCCGTCGTGCTCGCAGCCGCTGGCGCAGGCGGCGTCGGTACAGGCCGCGCTGCCGTCGGCCTGACACTCGCAGGTATTGCAGCCGTCGCCGGCCGGGAAGGTCTGCCCGATCTGCCAGACTGCGCCGTTGTGCTGGCAGGTGATGGGGAGCTCCTCGGGCGCGGTGGACCCGTCGTCGCCACAGGCAGCGGTAGAGGCGACGAGGCCGGCGAGGAGGCCGAAGATGACGATGATGCTGCGGGTTCGAATCATGATGGCGTCGACGATAGCGCGGACCCGGGGCAGAACGCGACTGCTAACCCTCAACGAAGGGAACCAGCGGCGCCACCCGGGGCCGCTGATTGCTGGCCTGAGGCGCCGAGCAGCCCGCGCCTTACTCGCCCCGAGCGAAGGTCGCCAGCGCGCTGACGACCACGGCGAGGTCTGCCGGGTCATCGACCAGCTCGAGCGGGAAGCCCACCACCACGGCGCGGCCGCCAAGGCCTACCGCGGCCGCCTGGCCGCTGCCGTAGCGCAGGACCTCCTCGCCGTCGCCGCCGACCCTGAGGGCGTCGGGGAAGTCCTCTTGGTAGGGGGCGGACGCGCCGCTGAACGTGAAGGGGTCGACGCTCGACAGCGCCCCGACGCCGGAGACCGTGTAGCTGTTTGCGTCGTCGCCGGCGTAGTCGGCGCCGAGGCTGGTGAGGAAGGCGCGCCCATGGCCCTTGGCGTCGAGGTCCCAGCCGATCTCGCTGCCCGAGGCCACCAAGGCCCCACCCCCGTCGAGGTACGCGGTGATGGCGTCCTGCTCGTCGGGATCGAAGGTGTGGTCGCCGGTGGACTCGTCGCCCACCAGCCAGATGACGACGTCGTAGGCGGACATGGCGACCTCGCCGCGGAGCACGGCCTCGTTCGAGGCGGCGGCGGCGGCGCCCAGGGCCGCGCCCACCCGGCCGGCGAAGTCATGGTGGAGGCCCGAGAACGACCCGCCCAAGACGCGGTCGAAGCCGTCGACGACGAGCGCGTCGACGTCCCCCCCGACGAAGACCGCGTCCGAGGGGAGCGCGCCGGCGGCGGCCACCCCCTCGGTCAGCGGGACGACCCGCACCCAGCGGGCCCCGCCGGCGCCGAAGCTGAGGCCGTCGGCCTCAGGCCCCGTGGTGGCCGCCGTCGCCCAGCTCGCGCCGTCGGTCGAAGCCTCGACCACGAAGCCGTCCAGGTCGTCGTCATCGGGGGACAGCCAGGTGACGGTGATGGTCCCGCCGCTGCTGGTGGCCGCGCGGAGCTCGACGCGCGGGCCGCGGCGCGACCGCCGAGCGGCCCAGCGCAACGTCTCGGCGAACGCCGTCTCGTGGCGCATCGCCTCGTCGTGAGTGCCGCCGGACAGCCAGATGACAGCGTCCTCGTCGCGCAGACGCCCGAAGGTGACCGCGGTCGCGGCGCCCAGGGAGGAGGCGGTCGCCTGGTTCGCGGCGAGGGTCCCACCCGAGGTCGTATAGTTCGAGCGGAAGAGGCCGCCCGCGGTGGCGAAGCCGATATACTGGTCCTCGCGGGCATAGAGGCCATCGAAGAGGTGGGCGCTGACGACCTGGCCGGCCTCGGTCACCGCGTCCAGGTTCTCGGCGACGCCCTGGTAGCCGCCCGAGTGGGCGGTCAGGATGAGGTCGGCGGCGACGGGCGAGGCGATCCAGCCGTCGCGGAACAGGGCGCTGACGACGTCCAGGACGAGGGCCTCGAGGCCGCCCGGCTCCATGAGCTTGCCGAAGTCGCCGCTGTTGGCGTCGACGGGCCCCTGGGGGACGACCAGCACGGCGTTGGCGCCGCTGGCGTGGAGCTGCTCGCGGTACCGGTGGCGCGGGACCTCGTCGTCGAGGGTCGCGCGGAAGCCGTGGAAGTGGACGACCAGATCGGTGGCGCCGCGGTCGCGGAAGTCCGCCGGCACGAACAGGAGCACCGAGGGGTCCGACCAGCTGCCGCCCGGGCTCGGGTAGGGAGCCGTCGGAAACTCCAGGGTGACGCCGTGGCCGTAGAGCACGCCGTCCTCGCTGGTCAGGGGCGCCCAGGTCCCGGTGGTGATGGCCGGATCGCCGGCGACGCCCCAGACGGGGACCTCAAGGGCGCTGGCGCCGCCCGTGATCTGCAGCTCCCCGCGGGCGACCAGCGGCGTGTCGGCACCCGCGAAGGCGACGGTCACGCTGATCGTGGCGCCTGCGCCGATGGACGTCGGCGCAGGCGCCAGCGACAGCTCCGAGGCGCCGCTGAGCGATACGGACAGCGAGGAGGCCCCGCCGGCGTTCTGCACGAGCAGCTGGGCCTGGCCGCCCCCCGACCCGGCGGCGACCCAGGGGATCGCAAGCACCTCGGCCGACGACAGCACCGGCGCCGTGGGGTTGACGGTGTCCGCCGGCGGCGTCGTATCCGCCGGCGGCGTCGTATCCGCCGGCGGCGTCGTATCCGCCGGCGGCGTCGTATCCGCCGGCGGCGTCGTATCCGCCGGCCCGACGGTGTCGACCGGCGCCGTCCAGGTGTCGACCGGCGCCGTCCAGGTGTCGACGGTCCCGCTGGCGTCGGCGAGGGGCGCGGCGCCGCTCACGGCGGCCCGTCGCTCGGCGGAGGCGGGGGAGCGGATCGGGTCATCGTCGCCACAGGCCGCCGCCGCCAGCGCCGACATGCAGAGCGCGATCCTCGACAGCGCGGGAGGGAGGGTGCGTCTCACCCCGGGAGGATGGCGGAAGGGCGCGCGCGCCGCAACTCCCCGGCTGCTCCCCGGGTCGCTCCCCCTCGCCCACAGCTGTCACCATCTTCGCGGTCGCGACCGGCGGGTCCGCGGGCGCGACCGGCGCGTGCTCCCTGCATCGACCTGCGACGTAGCTCGGTTCGACTCGGTTGACTCCAGCCCGCGCCACGCCTGCTCGGTCTCGCTCGAGATCCGGCGACCCATGCGCGCTGGCGGCGTCAGGCGGGGTCGACGACGCCGGGTCGCCCTCCAGCCCCAGCCGCTCGCCGCGGCCTGACCTCGGCTCGGCCGCTTTCTTGTTCCGGCCCGTGCCCGATCGTATCATCGCCTCATGGTCGCCAACACTCAAGAACGCCTGCAGACGGGCGTGTTCCTCTACCCGGACAGCGACGGGCAGCCGATGGCCGACAACACCAAGCAGTACGGTTGGATCGTGTTGCTCACCGAGAACCTCGACGCGATCCGTGAGGACTTCGTCGCCGGCGACCTGCTGTGGTACCCGGTCGAGGGGAGCCCGAAGATCCGCGTCGCCCCGGATGTCCTGGTCGCGCCAGGGCGCCCCAAGGGCCACCGAGGCTCCTACCAGCAGTGGAAGGAGGCCGGAGTGGCGCCCAGCGTCGTGGTCGAGGTCCTCTCGCCCAGCAACTCGCTGCGCGAGATGATCCGCAAGGTGCGCTTTTACGACGAACACGGCGTCGACGAGGTCATCGTCGTCGACCCCGAGGCGAACGATGGCTGGGCCTACACGCGCGGCTCCGGCGGCCGCCTCATAGAGGCCCAGGGCCTCGACGGGTGGCAGAGCCCGCGCCTCGGCGTCCGCTTCGAGCGCGAGGGCGGCGAGCTCTTCGTCCGCGGCCCCGACGGCCAGCGCTTCGAGCGACTCGCCGCCCACAAAGAGCGCGCCGAGCGCGAGGCCGAGCGCGCCGAGAAGCTGGCGGCCAAGCTCGCGGAGCTGGGTATCGATCCCGACACCCTCTAGGCGCCCGACCCTCTCTCTAACGCACGATGGTTCGGAGCCGCTGGGGATCGGTCCAGAACCAGCGCCAGCCGCCGGCGGCGCGGCGGAAGACCGCCGGGTGCGCCACGCCGCCGCGGATGGCGGGGTCGTCAAGGCGGCGCGGACCAAAGACCCGCTCGCCGCCGGCGTCGACGACCACCGCCCAGGTGCCGGCCGTGGCGTTGTCGAACCAGGCGGCCGCGAGCTCGCCGCCCGACTCGGCCAGGTAGGCCCAGGTCAGGCCGCTGTTGCGCGCGATGACCGTGGTCCCGATGGGCCTCATGGCTCGGTCGAAGCGGTGGAGGACGACGTCGGTGGTCTCGAGGCGAGGCGCGAGCGCGACGACCGCGCAGCCGTCGTCGAGGCCGACCAGGCGGTGAGCGCCCCACAGCGGGTTGGCGCCGTCGGCCACCTCGTTGGGCTCCGAGGTGCCTTCGGGGGTCACCCGCCACAGCGCGCTCGTCGCCCCGCCGCGGGGCTGGCCGGTCCGGTGACCGAGCAGCACCGGACCGCGGGCAGAGGCGATGAGGCCCGTCGCGATGGCGCCGTCGACGAGCCGCCGGTCCTTGGCCGCGCCCAGCGCACGTCCCAGGCCGGCGAGGTCCTTGGCCGTGGCGGAGCGGGCGACGATGTGCCGCGGGTACAAGCCTTCGGTCATCACTAGGGTGGCCTCGTCGCCGCCGCCGCCGCGTGCGAGGACGAGGTGGGGCGAGTAGTGGCGCTCGTCGGTGATGATCGCCTCGCCGGTTGGCCGCTTGTCGCCCCACTTCGCCGTCACCCACTGGATCGCGGGGTCGCTGCACGAGGTCTTGTCTCGGCAGCAGTGGTAAGCGGCGACGAAGGCGTCGTCGACGGCGGCCACCGTCGGGGCGCCGCAGCGGGCGCCGGAGGGGAAGCGCACCAGCGGGCCCTCGGGGGCGCCAGCGGCGTTCAACCACAGGCCCGCGACGTGGTTGTCCCAGTAGTCGAGCCACAGCATGAGCCCGCGGCCGTCGGACAGGCTGGCGATCGCGGGGTAGGTCGGCGACGCGCCGCTAGCCGCCGCCACCACGGCGCCGAGGTCGCGCTCGGGGTTCGGCGCGGGGCCGGCCGCAGGCCACCTCTGCAGGCGCACGCCCCCGCTGGCGTCGGCCAGGGCGACCCAGAGCGCGTCGCCGCGCGCGGCGACGGCGAGGTCGGCCTCGAGGAGCGCCCCCTTCACCGGAAGGAAGGCGGGCTCGCTCAGCGCCCCGTCAGCGCCGATCCGGCGCTGGACGAGGCTGCCGGTGGCGGGCGAGCGCCAGACGACCCAGCGGGCGCCGCCGGCGGCGACGAGGCGCCCCCCGAGCGGGCCCTCGGGCTCGCTGGTGACGGGGATCGGGTCGGCGGTGCCCGCGCGGACGAGCAGCTCCCACGAGCCACTGTTGGGGACGTGCCGAGCCTCGAGGATCATCTCCTGGGCGACGTCGGCGAAGGCGCCCCAGCGCCCGAGCGCGACGTCATAGGGTGGCGGCTCGGCGTCGCGCGTGCCCCAGGTGAGGCGGCCCCGGTAGTGGCTCCAGGCTAGCTGGTCATCGCTGATCCAGCGGTCGCCGAGCCAAATGACGTCGAGGCCGCCGTCCCGCGGCCGGAGGCTGGGCCTGATGTAGTGGGGCTCGGCGCGGGCGCCCTCCACCGGGTTGATGGGCCCGGCCAGGTGCCGGTTGCCGCCCCAGAAGGTCGCCTCGCCGACGACCGCCCCCGCGAGATCCAGCCGGACCGCGCGCAGGCGTGAGCCCTCGACCCACGACGCGACGAACCCGTCGCCGTGCGCGACGACGGTCGGCGGTCCGACCTTGGCGCCGCCAGACAAGGTCGCGCGGGCGACGGCGCCGGCCTCGAGATCCACCCGGCCGCCGCGGATGACGCCGTCGCCGGCGGCGGCTTCACGCCACAGGGCGACCACGACGTCGCCGCGGGCCGCGAGGCTCAGCCCCTGTCCCCGCTCGGCCAGCGCGATGGCGGGGGCGCAGGCGCGCGCCCGCGCGCTCGTCGAGAGCAGGGGCCGGACGCCGCCGTCCCCCGTGTCCTCGAGCCAGCCGACGAGCCAGCCGTCGCCGAGGCTCGCGAGCTCCGGGGCGCGGGCGCGCTGGCCGAAGTCGAGATCGCACGCCTTCGGCACGGCGGCGGCCTCGGACGCGGCGGTGAGCTCGACGCCCGCGGCGCGGGGTGGCGTGGCTGAGGCGGCGTCGGGCCGGGGCTTGGGCTCGCCACAGGCCGCCGCCGCGGACAGGGCGAGGGCCCACAGGGGCGCGCTTCGGGTCACGGGTAGGCTCACCGCTCTCGGTGGTCGACCAGGCGCGCGAGCAACCCTGTCATGGCGTCGCGCGGCAGGTCGTACTCGTCGGCCAGGCGGATCAAGGTGCGCAGGCCGTGCTCGGTCTGATCTCCAACCTTGGTGAAGTGCTTTTCGAAAAAGAGCTCCATGTCGACGGGCGCCACCCGGGGGACCAGCCGGGTCACCCACCGCAGCACCCAGGGGCGAGCGAGGCGCGTCGCGAAGGGCCGCCTGCCGCCGAAACGCGCCGCCGCCACGGCGTGAGCCTCATGAGTCGCGCGGCTGGCCAGAGCCAGCAGGGCCTTGTCCCGCCTCAGCGGCGCGAAGCGCCAGCCCGACAGCTCCAGCGCCACCACCAGGAACTGCAGGGCGGGCCCCGCGAAGGCCGCCGCCGCCTGCACGTCGTCGACCCGCTTGGACCTCAGGCCGCCGCGAGTGAGCGCGGTGACGACGCCACGCGTGCGGGCCTCGGGGCCGCTGAAGGCCATCTTCGTCAGCGGGGGCACCCAGTAGACCATCCCGGGGCTGGGCAGGGTCTCGCCCGGCAGCGGCCCCGGGTAGCTCAACAACCCGATGAGCCCGCTGACGACCTGCTCGAAGGGGACGCGCTCGGTGATGAGCACCAGGTCCTCGATGCCGGGCGTGAGGTTGACGAGGGTCGCGTCGCCAAGGGCCCCCGCGAGCTCGGTGAGCCAGCCGCCCTTGCGCAGCGCCGTCGAGGAGACACAGATGACGACGATGTCAAAGCCGCCGGCCGCCACCGCCGCCCAGTCGGTCAGGACCTCGAAGCCCTCGAAGCGCACGGGCGCCGCGCGCGGGCTTTTGCGGTTCAGCGGGTACAGATCGAAGCCCGCGCGGGTCGCCGCGGCATATCTGCCACGCACGTAAAAGGCCACCTCCGCGCCGCCGCGCTGAAAGTGGTAGCCGTAGACTTGGCCGACAGCGCCGGCGCCGATGAGAAGGACCTTCACGCGTCCGACCTCCGAGGACAGGGGCGCCGAGTGTAGCACGACCGCTGAGCCGGCAGCCCCTCGTCCAAGAGGGGGCGCGACGAACGGGGGGCGCCACCACCCGCTGGGCCTGTCTGGCGCCAGCGGTCGTCGCGCTCCGAGAGCGGCGGCAGACACCCAGGCGTAGCGCTACCCGCTCAGCCTACCGCCACGCCTCGATGCTGACCGGCGCGGGGACGACGAAGCGCACACAGGCAGAGAGCGGGAGCCATCCCCCGCTTGTGTGCTCCCTCTGTCTCGTCTGGGGTTGCCGACCCATGCTCGGTTCCTCTGGGGGGGTGCGGGGCGCCGGCCCGTGACCGGCCGCGCTGCCGCCCCAGGCTCTAGATGGTGTCGATGATGGCGTTGAGCGTCGCGCTCGGGCGCATCGCCTTGGCGGCCAGCGCGTCGTCCGGCAGGAAATAGCCGCCGATATCGACGGGCGCGCCCTGGGCGGCGAGGAGCTCGGAGTTGATCCTGTCCTCATTGGCGGCCAGCTGCTCGGCGACCGGGGCGAAGCGCGCGGCCAGCGCGGGGTCGTCGGTCTGAGCGGCCACGGCCTGGGCCCAGTAGCTGGCCAAGTAATAGTGGCTGCCGCGGCTGTCGCGCTCGTTGACCTTGCGGGACGGGGACTTGTTGGTCAGCAGGTACTTGGTCGTCGCCGCGTCGAGGGTCTGTCCGAGGACCTTGGCGCCGGGGACGCCGTAGCGGTCGGCCAGGTGGTCGAAGGACACGGCCAGGGCCAAGAACTCACCGAGGCTATCCCAGCGCAGGTGCCCCTCGGCGTTGAACTGCTGAACATGCTTGGGGGCCGAGCCGCCGGCGCCCGTCTCGAAGAGGCCGCCGCCGGCCATCAGCGGGACGATCGACAGCATCTTGGCGCTGGTGCCGACCTCGAGGATCGGGAAGAGGTCGGTCAGGTAGTCACGCAGGACATTGCCGGTGACCGAGATCGTGTCCTTGCCCTCGCGGATGCGGGCGATGGACAGCTTGGCCGCCTCGACCGGAGACTTGATGAGGATCTCGAGCCCAGCGGTGTCGTGCTCGGGAAGGTACGCCTCGACCTTCGCGATGAGCTGGGCGTCGTGGGCGCGCTCGGCGTCCAGCCAGAAGACCGCCGGGGCGCCGGTGGCGCGGGCGCGGTTGACCGCGAGCTTGACCCAGTCGCGGACCGGGGCGTCCTTGACCTGGCAGGCGCGCCAGATGTCGCCGGCGTCGACGGTGTGCTCCATCAAGGTCGCGCCGGCGGCGTCGACGATGCGCACGGTGCCGGGGGCGGCGATCTCAAAGGTCTTGTCGTGGCTGCCGTACTCCTCGGCCTTCTGCGCCATCAGGCCCACATTCGACACGCTCCCCATGGTGGTCGGGTCATAGGCGCCGTGGGCTTTGCAGTCGTCGATGACGGCCTGGTAGACGCCGGCGTAGCTGGAGTCGGGGATGATGGCCTTGGCGTCCTGCTGCTCGCCGGCGGCGTTCCACATCTGCCCGGAGGTCCGGATCATCGCCGGCATCGAGGCGTCGATGATGACGTCGTTGGGAAAGTGCAGGTTCGTGATGCCCTGGTCGCTGTTCACCATCGCCAGGTCGGGGCCAGCCGCGTAGGCAGCCTCGATGTCGGCCTCGATGACCGCGCGCTCAGCGGCGGGCAGCTCGGCGAGCTTGCTGACGACGTCGTTGAAGCCGTTGTTCACGTCGACGCCGAGGCGGTCGAAGGTCTCGCCGTGCTTGGCGAACAGGTCCTTGAAGAAGACCCTCACGCCGTGGCCGAAGATGATCGGGTCGGAGACCTTCATCATCGTGGCCTTCATGTGGAGCGACAAGAGGATCCCCTGCTCGCGGGCGTCGGCGACCTGAGCGTCGAGGAACTCGACCAGGGCCTTGCGGCTCATGAAGGTGCCGTCGAGGATCTCGCCCGCCTGCAGGGTCAGGCCGTCCTTGAGCACCGTGACCGCCCCGTCGGCGCCGACGTGCTCGATGCGGGCGGTGGTGGCCTCAGGGATCGTCACCGACAGCTCGTTGGCGCGGAAGTCGCCGCCGCTCATCGTGGCGACATGGGACCTCGAGTCCGCGGACCACCGGCCCATGCGGTGGGGGTTGTTGCGGGCGTACTCCTTGACGGCGCCAGGGGCGCGGCGATCGGAGTTGCCCTCGCGCAGCACGGGGTTGACGGCGCTGCCCTTGACCTTGTTGTAGCGGGCAAGGAGCGCCTTGTCCGCGTCGGTCTCGGGCTCCTCGGGGAAGTCCGGCAGGGCGTAGCCGTTGGCCTGCAGCTCCGCGATCGCCGCCTTCATCTGCGGCACCGACGCGCTGATATTGGGCAGCTTGATGATGTTGGCCGCCGCAGTCTTCGCCAGCGCGCCGAGCTCGGCCAGCGCGTCGTCTACGCGCTGCTCGGGCTCGAGGTGATCGGGGAAGCTGGCCAGGATGCGACCGGCCAACGAGATGTCCCGCAGCTCCACGTCCACGTCGGCGGCGCCGGCGAACGCCCGGATGATGGGCAGAAGAGACTGGGTGGCCAGCGCGGGGGCTTCGTCGGTCTTCGTGTATATGATGGTCGGCTTGTCGCTCATCGATCGCGCTCTGGTCGGTCGGAGGTTGCTTGGTCGACTCTAGGTGTGGAACGGGCGCTTCCAACCATCATGACCAGCGGCCGATGTCAACGACCCCGCGCCACAGCGGGTCACAGCGGCAGCGGCCACTTGAGGAGCACCCCGATCTCCACGACGTCGGGTCGCTCCTCGCGCACGAGGTGGGCCCACCGCAGGTAGCCCGTGAGCACCCCGCCGCTGAGCAGCGCGCCGACACGCACGCCGTGATCGAGCCCGCCGGCGGGGCGCACCTCGGCGACCCAACCCGCCTCGGCCCCGAACACGAACCAGCCCGCCTCGAGCCCCGCCGAGGTCCGCGCCCGCTCGGCGCCGAAGTCCCACAGGCCGTCCGCCCACAGGCCAAGCCAGGCCGTACCGAACAGATGCACAGCGCTCAGCTCGCCACCGAGGGTGACGCCGACGTCACCGTCCGTCAGGCTCATCCCGAGGCTGGCGCCGACGGGCAGAAACCACCCCGGCCCCTCGCGGTCGGGCGGGCCCATCGCGGCCGCAGGCGCGGCCAGCAGGGCCAAGGTCGCGAGCGCGGCCGGCAGGATCCTGTTCAACGCGGCTCGCACCGTAGTCGAGGCGCGCGGGGCCGTCCACCGCCGGGGGTTGTTCGAACCGCACCCGCCGGTTGACGCCCGCGGGCGCCGGTGGGAGTTATCCTGGCGAGCGAACCCGAGCCCCGAGGAGCCATGTCGATCCCGACGCTGCCCGCGCTAGCGTGCCTGACGCTGCTGGCCGCCTGCGCCGCGAGCGTCCCGGTCACCCCGCTGGCGACCCGCCAGGACCTCGACTACGCCGGCGCCGAGCGCTTCGTCGACGTCGACGGGCGCCGCGTCGCCTACACCGACAGCGGCGGCGCCGGGCCGCCCCTGCTGTTCGTCCACCCCTGGGCCGGCAACCTCGCCATCTGGGACGCCGTCGCGCCGCGCTTCGAGGGCCGCTTTCGCGTGCTCCGCGTGGACCTGCCCGGCCACGGCAAGTCCGAGGGCCTGGCGGGCGCCTACGGCGTCGAGGCGGTCGCCGCCTCGGTCACCGGGCTCGTCGACGCCCTCGACCTCGACGGCGTCACGCTGATCGGCAACTCCCTCGGCGGCGGCGTCGCCCTCGCCGTCGTGCGCGACCGACCCCAGCGCGTGGCGCGCCTGGTCCTCGTCGACGCCCTGGGCGGGGGCGCCGTCCCCGGGCTCTTCGCCGTCTTCATCCGCACCTACTTCACGCCAGCCATGTTCGCCGGGGTCGACGACGGCCTCGTCGAGCTCTTCAGCGACTGGTTCGTCTTCGAGCACGACACGGCCGGCAACCGCCGCTTTTTGTCGGACCTGCTGTCGACCCGCGCCGGCGCCGAGGGCTGGGCGTGGGCGCGCGCCGTCGCCGACACCCTGCGCGACGCCGTCGACTACGACGCGACGCCCTGGCTGGGCGACGTCGCGGCGCCGACCCTGGTCGTCTGGGGCGACGACGACTGGGTGATCTGGTCCGCCCACGCCCAGCACCTCGCCGAGCGCATCCCCGACGCGCGCCTGGTCGTCCTCGACGACTGCGGCCACATGCCCGAGGTCGACTGCCCTCAGGCCCTCGCCGAGGCTCTGGACACCTTCCTCGAAGCGTCGCGAAGACCGCCGGACTAGCTCACTAGCCAGCCGGCGCGACCCCGCAGACGATCAGCGCCGGGCCGCCGCCGAGCGCCGATGTACGCGCGCTGTCGGAGGACCCGCCCACCGCCGGCGATGAGGCCAGGCGCCTCTGGCGCCCGCTGGGCCTGACAGGCGCCTATTTCGAACAGCCCTGCCCGTCGAGGACGCCGAAGCGGCGCTCGTACTCGGCCAGCCGCGCCGCCAGCGCCTCCGCGCGCTCGCGCTCGAGCTCCGCGCGCTCGCGCTCGAACTCCGCGGCCGTCGGGCTGCGCCTGCCGTCCGCCTCGAATAGCCGCAGCCAGAAGGCATCGTGACCGTCGTAGCGCTCGCGCACCACGCCGAAGGCGCCCCCTAGCTGAGCCGACGGCAGGCGCCCCCGATCGTCCGCCGCGATCGGCACGTACGCCTGCTTGGCGTCCAGGGTGTAGCCGTCGAGACGGCCGGCCTGCAGATCGTGGATGTAGTACTCCGGAACCGCGAGCACCTTCGAGTAGATGCGCATCTTCGCGCCCCGATCCTGGTCCTCGGTGCTTGGAGAGACGACCTCGACGACCAGGTTGGGCCGCTGGCCGCCCTCTTCCCAGACGACCCAGAAGGGCCGCTCCTGCTTGGGCTCGGCCTCGAGGACGACCAGCAGGTCGGGCACCCGGAAGTCACGGCTGCGCATCTGAAGGGCGCTGTAGTACAGCGGCACGTTCGCGCCGACGAACACGTCTTGTCGCTCGCG
>PDWJ01001468.1_pt1 | contig 29067 bp, 32 predicted proteins | sample 1430881 | NCBI WGS metagenome assembly PDWJ01 (sample SAMN01162460, study PRJNA174530) | Oral metagenome, whole genome shotgun sequencing project. | biome: Marine environment; feature: Marine mammal; material: Swab sample of the gingival sulcus; isolation source: swab sample of gingival sulcus...
ACATGGCGACGGATTATATAAGGTATTGATTTTTAGCCAGTAGACACGAGCGCGGGAAGTGTGGGATACTGGGGCAGTTAATTTTTTAGGATGATCTTATGAGCGATAAGCTAACAGTTGTAGAGCAGAAAGAAGTAACTTTTTACGATGATGAGTTAACGGCCGTTCGCGGGGATGATGAAAAAATATATGTTTCTATCCGGCGAATGTGTGAGGCTTTGGGCGTTGATCGGCGCGGCCAAATGCGCCGAATAAGAGATCATGAAGTTCTTGTGGAAGGTTATCGCAGGGGGGGACTTATCTCCCCCCCTGGTAAAAAAGGTGGTGGTGGTCGTCAAGAAGCCGCCTTATTGCGTGTGGATTTGGTTCCGCTCTGGTTGTCAGGAATTAGCCCTAATCGGGTAAGTGAAGAAATCAGACCGAAATTAGTCCGGTTTCTCAAAGAAGCTGCAAATGTCCTTTGGGAAGCCTTCCAAGAGGGTAGACTCACCGCTGATCCCACTTTTGATGAGCTTTTAAACACTGATTCTGACGCAGCCCAAGCCTACAAGTTGGGCGTAGCAATCATGAAACTGGCTAGAAATCAAATGTTGATGGATGCCCGAATAGATAGTCATGAAACCCGCCTGGAAGCCATCGAAGCACAGCTATCTGCTCCGGATCATGCCCTTAGCCAGAGCCAAGCCATGCAGGTAAGCCAAGCAGTGAAGGCCGTCGCTATTGCCCAGGGCAAAGAAACAGGGCGTAATGAGTTTGGCAGCGTGTACGGGGAGCTTTACCGCAAATTTGAGGTAACGAGTTATAAACTGTTACCGTCTGCAATGTTTGAAGAAGTTATGGATTGGTTGACAGAGTGGCACGCGACGTTGACGGGGGATGCGCCGTTTTGATAGATTGGTTAGGTATTCATTCTCAAATAAAAAAAACGTAATATGTCTAAAACAGAAGCACAAACACGTGTCCCTAAACAAAATTCACCAGAAGTCCCTAAGTTTTGCGAAAAGATTAACCCTGGACAAAAGCCAATAAACATACAAGTTTCTATACCTTCACGGGCTGAACCACGTGAATGTTTTGTCAAAAGCATTAGCCGAATTGGGACGCGCTCTGAAAACGATTTTCCTCTGCCGCTATTTGGCGCATGAGGAAGTGCGACGAGAAGTGCAGGAAGGTTTGAATGTGGTTGAGAATTGGAACAGCGCCAACTCTTTTATCCTGTACGGCCGTCAGGGAGAACTCAGTTCCAACGATGTCAATGCCCAGGAAATCACGATGTTGTCTATGCACCTGTTGCAAGCCTGCCTGGTTTACGTGAATACCTTGATGGTGCAGGAAGTTCTAGCGGAACCGATATGGCATGACCGTATGACGGAAGCAGATTGGCGTGGATTAACGCCGCTGTTTTACAATCATGTGAATCCCTACGGCATATTTGAATTGGATATGGCAACACGCATTCCATTGGCAGGTATGGAAACTGCATTTTGTTAAACAGATAACGGTCATTGTTCGTTATACAGTTTGTATATGTGATATACTTCAATAAACATATACAAACTGTATAATTTTGACCTTGAATTCAGGTTAAGAGTGAACACAAACCGCAAATGAGCAAAACTATCGCCTATGTCCGTGCCTCGACTGGCAAGCAAGATGTGAACAACCAAAAGCTAGAAATCCTAGAGTTTGCCCGTCATGCGAATCTCAACGTTGATGAATTTGTGCAGATTACGATCTCTTCGCGCAAGACAAGCAAACAACGACGCATTGATGAATTGATGGAAAAGCTGGTTGATTCCGATACGCTGATTGTGACAGAACTGAGCCGCCTGGGACGAAGCACTTCGGAAATCATTGCATTGGTCAATGAGCTTTTACAACGCAATATCCGTGTGATTATCATCAAGCAAAACCTAGATATGTCCCAGCATGACATGAGTTCCAAAATCATCGTGACGTTATTTTCATTGTTTGCAGAGTTGGAGCGGGATCTGGTAAGTTTGCGCACGAAGGAGGCTTTGGCAGCCAAGAAAGCGCAAGGGATCAAGTTGGGCAAACCTAAAGGCACGATTCAGGCTAGCAAGTTTGATAAAGATCGTGAACGTATTGAAGAATTATTACGGTTGGGGATGTCTGTTCGCAAGATTGCGGCGGTAATGGAGTATAGCAATCATATCGGGCTAAATACGTACATCAATAAGCGAAAGATTCGGGAGTCGTTGGAATAAGTAGCTAGCTGGCCTATTTTGCCGATACATCTGGCTCTCATAAACTGGTCTCATATGACGCGGTTGTTAATGGCACCCCTATTAGATGATTGATTAAAAATTGCACTCTCAAAGGGTATACTCTTAAAAGTCCACAAGCAGACCCTTAAAGGTCTACTCTATATCTTCGTAGCGGATATTATGATCCCAGCGCAAAGAAGTCGATGGTTCCAAATACTCTTTAATATCCAATTCCCCATCACGAAAGCGGTTTAACGCATAAGTCAAAAAGAAAGTTGCAACTTGGCTTGCTGGTGTGCCAAGTTCTTTTGCAATATCAGATATTTCTTTTTTCATACCAGGGGGAAGATCGTAGGTGGCTCGATGGGGAACACGTCTCTTGATTTTTTGCCGCTCAGTCTCTTTTTTTTGTTCTTCTTTGGTTAACGGCCGTTTTTGTTGCTCAGAAGGTTTTGACTCTGTTTGACCTGATAATATGCTGCCTATATCGGGTGTTCCTTTTCGCTTACTCATCCTCTAGTACCTTTTCGACTAGCTTTTGATAGTCAATAGCTCCTGACGACTTGGGGGAAAATTCAAAAATCGTTTCTCCGTAGCCTGGGGCTTCCGATAGCCGAACATTATAACGGATAGGGTCACATACAGCGGTTTCATAATGCTGTTGTAATTGTTTTAGTATCTCATCTGATTTACTGACTCTACGATCATAAAAGGTTGGGAGAATATACTTTACTTCCAGTTCATCATGATGCTGTTTCACTAGATCAAACCCTTGTTGGAACTCAGCAAGCCCTTGTATGCTCAATATTTCCATAGAAACAGGGATTAGTATCTCTGTCGCATAAAACAGTGCGTTGACATTCAGTACATCCCAACTTGGAGCCGTATCTAATATTATATAATCATATGCACTGTCATGTTTTTTTAGGCTTTGAGCTAGTGTTAATTCTGGCCGAATATCTATCCTTGCTATATCCCTTTTGAGTTTAGCAAGTTTTCGACTTCCTGCTATTAGCCATAGATTAGGTCGTGCATATGTTATGACTTCATCTGCGGAGGCATCACCACTGATGAAGTCAGAAAGATCATGTGATGGGGTTACACCTAACACTCGGCTCATTTGTCCTTGTGTATCTAAGTCAATAGCTAAAACTTGTTTTCCTTGTCGAGCTAAACCCGCAGCTACATTGACCGCCGTTGTGGTTTTGCCTACGCCACCTTTAGAGAGTGTAATTGCAATAATTCGTGTCATAAGTTGAAATAGTAACGCAACCCAATCAAGCCAGCAACAGCATACGGTAGACCCTTAAAGGTCTGTGTGTTGACCTTTAAAGGTCTACCCTTGACAATCGAATAAATTCCCGTTACACTGTCACGCAATTGAATAGTTCATGTTTTGCATGAAAACTTTGCATAGATGAAAAATGCTCCTGCGGTGTGTCACCACCCAGGAGCGCGGCATGACCAGAACCCGATCATGCAACGATATTGTAACGACTAGCGTCATTTGAGCGCAAGCATTTGCAATACCGTTACACCAACGACGCATTCAAAAAGCCCTGATCGGACATTTCCATCAGGGCTTTTTTTGTTTCTACATCACCACCCAGAGCGACAACCAAGTCGGGGGCGGAGCGTGCCGATAGACCTATAGGAGATTGAACCCATGACAAATAATCCCCATGATCGGCCAAATCCGCCCTCTGAGCTTGTTCTCTGCAAATGTGGTTGTACGAGGCTGCTCCCGGCCAACAGAACAACCAGGCGGCAATTTTTCAACGCCACATGCCGCCAACGATGGAATAGAGCGCAGCAAAAAGCGCAGCCAGAAACGGGGAAGGGGGAAACCTCATGAATGCTAACTGGATACAACACCAATACCGTTTGCAATCCCGCCTCGTTCTCCCCCAACAAGAAACCGACAACGAAACAACCAGCCAACCCGAAACCGGGATCATCGTCGGCTACACCTACAACGCCAGAGGCCGCGCCGACGGCGTGAACGTTCGTGGTCGTGATGGGCAGGTGCAGCGCATTGATTGGATGGCGCTGTCTGTCATGAAAATGGAGCGGGGCGTATGAAGATAGAGTGTAGAGGTAGAGATAGGGAAATTTTCAACGACCGTCTCTATCTCTATCTCCGTTCTCTATCTTTCACCCAGGAGGAAATCATGAGTATAAACAACTGGTACGCTTTGCAAACGAAACCGCATAAAGAACTGTTTGTCATTGATCAACTCATCGACGCAGGAATAGATTACTACTATCCCGCCCTTGACTCTGGCCGCAAGCCCTTCTTCCCTGGCTATCTGTTCGTCTTTGTTGACATGGCCGCATTGGGAGCCAACACGCTTAACCACCTGCGCGGCGCTCGTGGCCTCGTCCAGTTTGGCGACTGGCCGGAAGTCGTTCCCGCCGATGTTATCAAGGATGTGAAAGCGGCGGTTGCCATGTACGAAGCCAGACGCGAGAAACGAATCAAACAAGGCACCCAAGTCACCATCACCAAAGGCGCATTGGCCGGATATGACGGCGTGTTCGCTGGCTATTCGGGTAAAGAGCGCGTCATGGTTCTACTAACGCAAATGCAAAAGCGGGTAACGGTAGCACAGTCTCAGGTGTCATTGTTGGCAGTGTAGGCGAGAATTTCAGGAGTAACCCCATATTAAACACAAATCAATATTGGCATTGGCAATACTCTGCCAGAGCCAACGCAAACGAGCAAATCAATGCTGCTTGCACGGCGTATTATCGGCACTTTCAGCAGCGCCCTAGCCGTGTCATCATCCCGCCCCATGTTGACCTCATTCCCCGTGCTGGATTAGAGATGCAGGTCAATTTCTTTGTACCTACGAACGCCTTCTACTTTGCTAAGCCAGGAGGTAGCGCATGAAAAAGAAACCATTTGACCGCGCCGCCCACTGCCGTCGTATTGCCAGCAAAGGCGGCAAAGCCTTAGTCAAAAAGCACGGCAAAGAACACATGTCAGCCATCGGCAGAAAAGGCTACGTCGTCACCGTCTCCCGCTACTTCTTAGGGGATGATCGACTACATCGCCAATGGCTGCTCAAAGCTGGCTTATATGCGTATTGGCAGTCTACAGGTTTGCCCATGAAATACACAGCCGATGGCGTTCCCCTCTGGCCGGAAGCGGCTCCGGTGCATCCAGCGCATACGACAGCACCGGGGCAACGAGGCTTGTTTGAAAAAGGAGTGCTAGCGCAATGGCAAACGATACCGTTTTAGGCAATGGCGGCAAACTATGGGCTTGGGCATTGACGGGCAAGGACGTGGATGTGGAATTAGAGACGGCGGTTAGCCATTATCATAGGCGGTTTGGGGAACGGCCGTTGTTGGTGTACTGTCCTGAGAGCGTTTGTTTAGAACCTGTGGACGGCTTAGAAATTGAGAGTCATGGACTAGGGTCAACAGTCCTTTATTTTGCCGTAAATGGAAAAGAAGCATGAAACGAAAATTTATAAACCACAACTTTAGAAAAGCGAGTCTTGACCAAATAGCCACCATTAATAGCATCATTGCAGACTATCAAGCGGATGGGTATCGGCTCTCATTGCGCCAGTTGTACTATCAGCTAGTGGCGCGTGACCTGATTGCGAACAGCGTGCGTTCTTACAAGAAAATCGGTGTCTTGGTGTCCAACGGGCGCAAAGCTGGCTTAATCGACTGGTCGGCTATTGAAGATAGAGCGCGGGAGACGATGGCTGTAACCACTTGGGAAAATCCGGCTGAAATCGTCAATACGGCGGCTGAACAATTCGAGATAAACAAATGGGAGACACAGCCAAACCACATTCATGTCATGGTCGAGAAAGATGCTTTGTCGGGTGTGTTATGGCCTGTGTGTGAAGAATTGGGGATAAAGTTTACCGCCAACAAAGGCTATCCCTCTGACAGCCTCTTGTACGAAATGGCGCGGGGATTGGTGCAGCAAAAGAACGCTGGTAAACAAATTCGTATCATCCACCTGGGCGATCATGACCCATCTGGCATCGACATGACCCGCGATCTCGTTGAACGCCTCGCCCTCTTTGCCGGGTTCAAAATCAAAGTACAACGCATCGCCTTAAACTATCCTCAAATCGAGGAGCTAAAACCGCCAGAGAATCCAGCCAAGCAAACCGATACGCGATTCAAAGACTACGCCGCTAAATTTGGGTATGCTTCCTGGGAGTTAGACGCCATCGAGCCGCGCCGGTTGGCTGAACTGGTGCGGGGAATAGTCGAGTCATTGCGAGATGATACGCTATGGGATAAGGCAGTGAAAAAAGAACAGAAGATGAAGAAAGAACTGCTTGACTTTGCCAAGTCCTACGGAAAAGAGTCATGATCCTGAAACAGCAGCGCCAAGAGGCTATAAAAATCGCCCGACGCCAAGCCAGACAAATGAACATAGACCCTGACAGCATCACCGCTTCTGATGCTCTAGCCATCTTAGACGACGTGGCACGGGTAGAGCCAGATTTGATCGCATCACGTTGGTATCTGGCAGCGACAGATAACCAGGTGCGTTTGTTTCGCCGGGAGTGGGGGCAGCATTTCAGTTTTTCTCAGTACGAGTAACGGCCGTTCTTGATTTAGCCAGTTAAATACACCAGGAGAAAAGAGATGAGAAAACTATTATGGATACGTCGCGGAGACAGCCGTGATGCAGAAGGCGAATTTTTATCGTGTATGCACTGACCTTTGTCACTGCCTTTATCACCGCCCTACTCCTGTTCTTGAAGTATGGGCGATAGGAGAAAAATATGTTTGATGAACAAAACCTAATCGACACTTTCCAAACCGAACACGAGCAGCAAACGGCAATGGAGCGCATCAAGAGCCTGGACACCTGGCTGCGCGGCCTCATCTCCGTGTGTGCCTTCGTTGCCGCTAGCTACACCGCCATGCATGGCATCAACGCCACCTTGCAGTTTCGGGCGCATGGCACGTTAGGCACTATTACCGGGATTGCTGGTGTGATCGTCTTAGAAATCCTGTTCTTGGTGCTGTCTCATGGCCTGATTCACGGCACATTCAAAGGCAGCAAACGACACCTGTCATTTATGTGGGTGGCGGCGGGACTGGCACTGGCTTTTATCCTGCTCAACACTGTGATTGACAGCCAACTGAACGCCGCCAACGAGATGATAGCCCAACAGCAAACAGCCACAGCCGCTGCCCTTGAAGCCGCCGAAACCGAAGCAGAAATAGCAGCCATTCAAGCCAACGCCCAACAAGCTCAAAACGCCGTCGCCTTACTCTCCCGCAACCTCGCCTTTTACCTGCAATACATCATGCCGGTGGCCTCTGTGGTGGTTGTGGTTCTGGCACTGGTCGGCCTGTACTTTGCCCCAGAAAGCGAACGAGAACGCAAGCGCGGCAAACAAGTGTACGACTATGACGAAACCGTCTTTGCCTCTTACATCGCTGGCAAACGAGCAGAACTAGCCACCGCCAAAATCATTGGCAATGCCCAACTCAACGCCAAGATGAATGCGGCTAAGTTGACTGCCGGGGCGTTCAACTCCGAACAGGTGCAAGCAGCTATCCAACAAAGCGCCCTGGGCAGCGTTCCCGCCCTACTCCGTGCTATTGGTGTGAACCCTGAACAGATCCCCGATGCTAACGCGAATGGAACCCTTGACTTAGATGACATTGCGGCCTACCTGGAAACCAATCCCGCTCTGGCCGCCCGTCTCTTTGCCGGGGCGCGGCGATGGAATGAAGCACAACGAGGCGTCGTCCGGCCACGAGGAAACGGCCGTTATGAAGTCGAGTTCACAGAAGGCGAAGGCAGTCCAGAGGAAGCACAGGAGGTCGTAGACAACTTTGTAAATTTTCGGAACGGCCAGGAAAACGGCCGTTAAGCGACACCGATGACAAGCCAAAAGCCAAAATCTACTCCCTCACCTGTACCCGCTGCGGAAGCGGATTCACAGCCACAAAGCCAAACGGCCGTTACTGCTCCCCCCGCTGCGAAGACGAAGCAGCCAACGAACGAGCCACGTCCAACGACACCCCCGCTGTCTGTGCCGAGTGTGGCACAAGACTCACTGAGTCACGGAAGCGACATGCGGCAAGGTATTGTTCGGGACGGTGTAAAAACACAGCCAAGAAGCGACGGCAACGAGTCCGACAAGGAACAAGCGTGTAACGACTCTGTACCCCCCCTAAATAGCAGGGGGGGGTACAAGAATTATCGGGGCTACATTTCGCCGCCGATTGTGGGTGAGTGTAAGCAGTGTGGGGGGGAGGTGATGAGGAAAAGCAGAAACGGCCGTGTGCCGAAATTTTGTTCGTCAAATTGCCGGGTTAACCATTGGCGGGAGCGTAAAAAGATGGGAAAGGATTAGAGCGTCTGGCTACGTGCCAGACGCTCTAAATGTTTAGGAACAAAGGTTGCTCTATAACAGATCGATTCTTTAATTGACACTGTTATTGAGGTTGGTACAATGTTATTAACTAAATAGCTTTTAAACGCAACAACGGCAAGGTGCGGGAACACCTTACCGTTGTCTAGCTCAAGACCTGCACGAACAGGCCGCGAGTTGCGCGAAGTGTAACGGAAAGTGAACAGGTTTTCAAAGCATCGCTTTTTGTTGCATTTCTGGCAGCAATTAACGGCCGTTTCCTTTAGGGAACGGTTTTTTGTTGCTTGAAGGCTATTTAGTTAACTTTACCTAGTTATTGTAAGTCTTTTGACAAATCAAATTTGCTTTGTATACTACGTGGCGATTATTCCTTTGGGAATTTCCTGTGGGAAATATTTCTGAGGATAGTAGTTTATAAAGGCGATATTATGCAACAAGAAGATATATTGGCAAAACTAGGTGACCGGCTAAACAAATTATTTGATGAAAAGAGAAAGCCAGATGGTAAAGCATACACAAATGACGAAATATCTAAAGTCACAGGGGTTACGCCTGGGTATTTGTCGAAATTACGTCGTGGTCAAGCAGGTAATCCATCGTATCTCATTATGCTTAAATTGTCTTGGTTTTTTGATGTGCCAATCACTTATTTTTCCGATGGTGATGATGAAAAAATCAACAAGATTGATATGGATGACCGCTTTTCTGAGCTTGTAGCATCTAGGGCTGGCAAGCTCAGTGAAAAATCTCGTATTGTAGCTTTGGAATTATTGGAACGTATTTACGAATTAGAGGGCATAGATAGAGGTAATAGTTAAATGGAGAAAGCGAGATTACATGGTAGATATCGAAACATATGTCCAAGAGAAACTATCGAAGATAGGGTTTGAGTTTGAAGTGGGCAATGCAGAATTATTTCTGCATTGGTTGGAAACGTATTTACAAAGAAAGATTCATCTAGTCCCATTACCGACTTTAGGGTTAGGTGTTTATGGGCGTTGGATTTCTCTCAGTGATTCTGACTCAGAGTACATTTTCTACTCTGAAGGCATGTCTCTGCTAACAAAAGAATTGACCATTTGTCATGAACTCGCTCACATTCTAGAGGGCCACGTGACACTGTGCGTAACTAAGGCCGAATTAGCCAGCTTATTCAATACCCCATTTTTTTTAGAAACTGCATTAGCCAGAGAGAAAACTGAACAAACAGATTATGAGGATAAAGTCGCCGAGAAAATGGCTGAAGTTATCGTAGGTTCGATGATGGGCAAAGCCCAGCAAGATACTGTTATGCATCTTTTGTCCTCGAATCATTTTTTGTGTGATTATCTGGATGTTATGGGAATGAGCTAATGATTACCCAAGTCGCAGATATAACGGTTACAGCTCTCATTTGGGCGTTGGTTGCCTACCGAGCCAAGATTGCATGGCAATACAAGGCAGACCGAAGGGTTACAAATACGTGGTTTTTTGTGCTGTTCTTCGCCCTGTGTATGACATTTCATGTTGATGGAATATATGTAGGAGTGGGGAGATTAACTGGAATTGGTAATTTTTCCTGGTTGCTTGCGTATGCGGCTTGGGTTGTTGCTGCCTATTTTTCTGTTCAGTGGTCATATAACTTGCGGAAACATGACGCCCCCAGATGGATAGATTTTTATCTGTTAACGTCGTTGTCGGTTTTGTGTGTGGTTTTCTTTTTTGGCGTTGCTTCATCTACTGTTGATACAGCTAATCATGTTGAAGCAGGTACAAACGCGCAGCTTTTGTTTATGGGGATCTTGTATTTTTACTCTCTATCCATTTGTATTTTGCCAGCCCGAAACTTCTTCTATTTATGGGGTCATGAAAAGTCGCCAGTTGCTCAATTTCGTATGGGGATTTTATTCTTCTCTATTATCTCTGCGATTTTGGTTTTTGCGATCCGCGCAATTTTTGTCATCACCCGTTATTTTCAGATACCAATACCTGCCATAATACATAATTTATCAATGATTGTGTTACTTGTGGGTGGCATTGCATTTGTTATATTTTTTGTTCCAGGCCGATTTATTTTTAGGCCGATTGTGTTTGTTAATAAAATCAGAAAATTATGGTATTTGACAGTGCTTCAGCGGCAAATAAATAGAGTTATTTCTCCTATTATTCCCCGTGAAATTGCATTGTATAAATATCTTCAAAATCTAGATCAAAATCTATTCATAACAGTAAAAGCTATTTTGGATGGCAAATTTCTATTGTCTCAATGTGTGCAATATTTCAACGAAAAATTTGAGTATATTAACCCATCACACAACAACACACGGTCTATTGAAGTTGATTTAAGTCAATGGAATAGAGATAGGATACAACATGCGACTAAGCTAGTTAAACTATTAGAGCCTATTCATGACGATAAGGAGTATTCTCGGTTAATGGATGGGTATGCAGAACTGGGGAAAGCGATACAGAAAGAAACGCTTGCATTATGGATTTCCCGTATATTTCACCCTTTTATTTTACCCGTTCCTGTAATGTTTTTTGCAATCTATTTAGCGGGTTTTCCTTGGATAGATGCAGCTATATGGACAAGTTTATTTATTGTTATTGTGATTGTTCCATCAACCCTATTCATTTTGTGGAACGTGCGAACGGGTCGGTTTAGTGATAGGGATGTATCAGATGCAAAAGAGCGTCGCCAATTGTATATAATGGGTCTCGTTTGTGTCGTTGTTTATATGGCGCTTTGTTATTTTTTTTATGCACTCTGGATTGTTCTGGCAATGATGTGGGGTTTGCTTCTATCTCAAGTTGTGGCAGCTAGTATCAATCGGTTTGTCACAAAGATTAGTATTCATACGATTGGCGCGGTTGGTTCCGCTACGATCCTGTTTTGGATTGCTCCGGTTTGGGGTCTGGTTGTGGGTCTTATCGCATTGGCTTTGTCTTGGTCTCGAACCTACTTAGGTCATCATTCAAGGCAGCAAGTTTTATTAGGCTGGATAGTAGCCATCACATGTACGACATTTGTATTTCAATTATTTTAGGCAAGTAAAAAGGTCTGGGGGCAACCAGATCTTTTCTTTTAAAAACAGTCTTTCCCATCAAGGTAGACCACCCTCATTATATACCATTCCCCGTCTACCTGAATTAAGAAAATAAACAAAATCCACTATCTGCGCCTTGTCGTGTGTCATCTGACACATCTGACATGAGCGCAATGGAGTGTTCGCTATGAATGGCCTCCTAAAAGGCATGGGCGGCATTGTGGTGCTGCTTGTCCTCATCGCGCTCTGTTTCTCCATCATATCCATACCATCCTGTGCTGGCCTCATCAGAGACGTATCAGAGCCGCCAGAAGATGACGATCCCCCGCCTAGCACGGGAACGTGCGATAACGTCGGCGTCGTCTATCCTGGCAATCCCTTCTCTGGCTGGCCGGTACAGGGTGGGGCGAATTGGGGACTTGTCACCGCCCACTACTGCGATGCTGGTTATTACGACTATTTCGGTGTGCATCATCATGGTATAGACCTGGGTTATGCCACTGGCACGCCTGTCATTGCCACCGCTTCCGCCAACGTCGCCGCCGCTGGCTTCCATTCAGCGATGGGTATCTACGTCCGTATCTGCCAAGACAGTTGGTGTGCTACCTACATGCACCTGTCGAGCTTATCCGTATCGGCGGGGCAAGATGTCAGTCACGGGCAAGTGTTGGGGCAGATAGGCAGCACCGGAAACAGCACCGGACCACATTTGCACTACCAAATCAATGACCCAGGTACTAACTCAGTAGACCCCGCGCCGACTATGTAGGGTCAACTGCGTTGACCATGAAGAGGCTAACGTTTTTGTAATAGATAAAACGGGAACCAGCGCTGGCCGGAACCGGATCACCCCGCGCTTCTGGTAAAACCGTTACCGAAAACGCCCGATACCGACACAGAAAGCATCAGGCAGCTCCCGGCCGATCGCGGTTTCTGTAACAAGTACAGATACAGAAAACAAATAAGAGATTTATTGCAGCAAAGAGTCATGCGTATGAACGAAATTTTAACCATTTCCCCCCTGTTTTTTGCAGTCATCATTATGTTGTTGTCTGTCGTTTTACTCCTTGCTTATTTGTTTTCCCCCGAGGATCCAACCAAGAAGGATAAAGACATACCGACCATAGTCAAAGGAGAAAAAGAGAAATGAAACCCTTATTTATCATCCTCGCAACCCTCATCCTTGCCCCATTTGCCCAAGACAACACCGCCAACGAAATACACGTCACCGTCATTGGCACAGATGGCAGACTCCAGCCAGCCGTGTTTGTCGAGTTTGTCAGTGAAGATGAAAGCGTAGAAGAAAGCTGCATCACCGGCACGGCCAAATCAGAGATGGCGGGACAATGCACCATAGAAAACATTCCAGCCCCCGCCGACGGCGGCATGATTCGTGGCCGTTTACAAGTCGGTTCGTTTGGCTATCGTTCCGTCACTTGGCCGGGTGGGGAGCTAATCTTACTCGTAGACGTATCGCCAGAATCCGATGATCTCAGTTGGTTTCACCCGCCGCATGAACATGACGCAACGGCAACCCCTGAACCAACTACAGCGCCCACACCCATACCAGAGGCCACACCAGAAGCAGAGACGGAACCAGAAGCGCAGCCAGAAACAGAAACGGCCTTTTCCACCATAGAACTCATTTCACCACAAGAAACAGCCACAGAAGCACCACCAATACGCACATCAGAGCCTCTTATCAAACATAGACCGTCCACATTCATCCTCATCCTGACAACCGTTTGCATCACGCTAATCGTCGTAGGCATGGTCGGCCTCATCATCTACCTAGTCAGAAAACGAGGGGGATAACGATGGAAGGATTTGGTGTTCTTTTCGAGTTTATCCGCTCCGTTGGCGCTGGTTTCGTCATTGAAATGGTCAAAGCCCTGGCAACCCTGTTTTGGTTCCTAGAAAAGTTGGCGGCTTACGTAGCCGACTTCCTCATCCAAGAAAACTTGTGGGAAGAAGTGTTAGACATGCTCATGACCACCTTAAGCGACGTCTTCCCGACCATCCTCAATGACCTGCTTTTTGGTAGCGGCGGGGCAGGGGGCTTGCTCTACATGGCGCTCATGTTGGCGGGGCTATTTCTCATCCTGCCCAACATCGGCGGCACAAGGCTTGTAGATCCAGGCCGGGTCATCACCTGGGCAGTCATCATCATTGCGCTGTTTGTCGGCTCCGTGTGGGGCTACGACCTTATCGCCGTCATGGAAGGCTTGCGGCAAGGCTCCACCCAAATCGTCATCGATGCCGTCACCGAAACAGGCAGCTTAAGCGACCTGGTGACACAGCCCATGATGGCAGAACCGGCAGAAATCGAGAACTGGGACTTTACCCTGCCCAGCGCCTTTGAAAACCATCACTATCCAGCGCTAGCAGACAGCGACTACGAAACCCACGAACTTGTCATCCTAGACAATTGGGTGGTCGGCCACTGGGCATATGAGCTGCGCATCGAAAGCCAAGCCAGCCGGGATTTTCGCCAGGAACGCAGCAGCCAAGGCGTTCTCATGGCAGGGTTGACGCTTGTCCCTGCCTTTGTCCTTCTCCTGTTTGGCATCACCTTTGCCACTCTGGCCGCCGCTGCCCTAGTCATCATCGTCTTTTTCCTGGTTTCCCTCCCTCTAGGCTTCTTCGAGTTTGGCGCTCCCATCCTCACCGGCGTGGGCAAACAGTATGCGTACCTGTTCGCCCTGACCCTGGCCGCAACCATCTTACCCGGCGTCTTAGTCGGCGCGGGCGCTTTAGCCTTTTCCGGTACGCCTACACTGCCCGACATGATCGCCTACCTACCCATCTTATTCATCGTCGCCATTGCTGCGCAGTACATGGCACAGATGGCAATCAACGCCATGAAAGGCACCTTTGGCGTGGTTGGCTCCAGTCTCCGCGCTTCTGTTGGCTCCTACAGCGTCTTAGGCCAACTGCCAGCAGCCAACGACTTAGGCGACAGAGCGATGAGCGGACTAACAACCCTCGCCATTGGCGCGGCCACAGGCGGCGCGGGGGCGGCGCTGGCAGGAGCCGCCAGCCTCGCCAACAAAGGGGGTGGGGGAGCCAAAAACCTAACCCAACACGCCTTTAACGGTCTATCAGGCGGTGGCAAAAACGGCCATTCTGCCCCATCGCCCTATGCCAATCAATCAGTATGGATAGCTCCCAATGCGCCAGACCTGCTTTCTAACACCGTCATGCACAGCCCCGGTTCACTCAATGAAGATAAAGCCGCTGCTCTAGCCTTGCAAGACAAAGCCAACGAAATGAGCCTCACCGACGACACCATCACCAAAATCTTCGAGGCGGTTCATGAGGCCGAAAAAGAAGCCGACGAAATCGAAGACAGCCAAGAAAAAGACGGCAAACCCAACGTAGACCGCGCTGCTGAAAAGATTGGCGGGAAAGGTGGTGCAGCCGAAAAACAAAGCACCTTCGATGTCTACGAGCTTGCCAGACTGGCTACCCTAGTCGCTGCTTCAGCCAAAGCCAGCACACCCGCCGCCACAGCCGACCGTGTTCTCAATGCCCCGCAAACGATTCCTGGCAACCAAGAAGCCGTCACCGCCATGCACAACCTCAGCCAAGAGCTGCAGCTAGACCAACAATCTGTAGAGAGCGTTTTTACCGCTGTCAAAGAAGGCCACAAAGCGGGATTGGGTGGTCAAAGACAAATTCAACACGTTACAGAAAAATCGATGCCTCATGTCAATGGCACAAGCCAGCAAGTTGAAGAGATGGCTCGTTTGGCCGTGCTGGTGGACGCTGGCATGAATGGCACAGTGCCAAAAACCAAGAGCCAGAAGGAGAAAAAGTCATGATAAAAGGATGTTTTAGCTGTATCGGAAAAGCAGTCCTTATAATCCTCGTGTTGGTGTGGATTTTCGCTGTATATCAGGAGGTAAACGGGCAAGAATTATCTACCCCGACCTACACACCAGAGCCAACAGAAACAACCATGCCCACAGCGTTGCCTACGGAAACAACCATGCCCACAGCGTTGCCTACGGAAACAACCATGCCCACAGCGTTGCCTACGGAAACGCCTACGCCAGAGCCGCCTACGTTTACACCGACGGCCGTTATCCCCACACCAACCCCAACACCGCTCAGTACAAGTACGCCCGTCCCTGGCGACGCCTACGAAAATGACACACCGCCCAATGCCCCCATCTACATTGGTCCACAACTGCGCTCCTTCTATCCAGAGAATGACATAGATTACGTTCGTTACCGGCTCAAAGCTAGCATCACCACCTACTTTGAAACCCATGACCTGGTAGGCGAAGCGGACACGTTTGTCTGTGTCTACCGTGATGACGACGGCTACCTCACAGAACACGACGCCCTGCTTGGCTGTGACGATGACAGCGGTTTTGGTCTGTCCAGCTATCTCACCCTTTCTGTATCCGCCGACATGGACGTGACCATCACCATTGAAAACCAGGCCATCGGCTACGCGCCGCCGGTCGGTTACTCATTCCGCATCGTGGCAGAACCCAACGCCACGCCAACCGTGACACCCAGGCCGCCCACGTCTACCCCACGCGGCAACCAACAACCGACAGCTTACCCAACTTATACGCCATATCCCACAGTAACGGCCGTTCCCGTTACCCCTGCACCAACCACGCCGCCCATGCCAGCATCTAGCAGTTATTCAGCCCGACCCGCTGCCACTGCCGCGCCAAAGCCCATTCTCTACGTCTACATCTACACCGATACCAATGAGGATCATGTGATGGACGGGCACGAAGGAGCCGACGACGTGCGCGTCATTCTCTCGACTTTAGATAGACAGTGGCAGATGGAAGTCTACGCCGTGGATGGCATGGCCGCATTCATCGCCGGTGACGACTTCCCCGCCGGGCATGATGAGGTCTTGGTACGAGTGCCGTACCTGCATCGCAATGGCACGTTCAAGCTGGATGACGAACAAGCCACCACCGCCGAAATAGCGTTAGAGCCGGTGGTGTATCCAGTATATCTGCCGTGAATGATGAGTGATGAGTGATGAAGGATGAAAAAACCATGACAACCCAAACTTTACCAGAAGCATTTAACAGGTATTTGAACAGTCGTTTTACGCAAGCGGATGCGATTACGCCAGGGCAAAAGCTGGCTGTGATACGAACCCTAAGAGAAGAAACTTACGAGCAAGGGCGTGTGCCTTTGCCGGGTGGTCCAGTGCGGGTAGATGTCAGCAACGAAGCGGTCAAGGCGGCATTAGAAGGCCGCGCCGTTTCTGTAGGCGGGAACAGTGTCAAAAAGAAACCCGCCAAAGCGACCAGTGCCGACGGCCTGGCCGGAATGAGTCCTGCTGCCAAAGTCGCTATCCTGGGCGGCATTGTCTTGGTTCCGCTCTTGTTGTTTTTCTTGTTTCTCATGGTAAGAGATGGGGGATTAGAAGATGAAACGGCCGTTATTGAATCTACCCCCATCATCATAGCTGCATCCGTCAACACACCCACGCCAGAGCCAAGCCCCACAGCGATCCCGCCCACACCGACGCCCGTACCTACCCAAGACGCCCCGGCTACACTCCCCGCGCCAGAAATCGTCGTGGTGACACCGACACGCTTTCCCGCGCTGCAAATCAACGAGCGCGGCAGTGTGGCCGGTGAAGGCAACGACCCGGCAAGCCTGGAACTGGCTGGCTTCGCCTACATCTTGACCACAGGCAGCGTCAACAACGGCCTATGGGAGCCTCGGGGGGCGGAGTGGTTGACAGGGACGTATCTGCGGCGTGTTGTGGCTGTGCCTCATGAGGATGCCCTCTTACAAGCCCTGTTCACGATGCCAGCCAAAGAGCCAATACGCCTACGGCTGCGCAGCGGCGAAATAGCAGAATACGAATTAGCAGAAGTTTCCAGAGTCGGGCAGACAGAAATTGAAGTGCTTTCTGTGCCGTTCCCTTCCATTGCCATCATCTTACACAGTGAAGAAAACACAGACACCCGCTGGATTGTGATTGGCAAAGCGATCCAAGAAGACAGCGACTTTAGCGAATATGGGGCAGGGATTACAGCTATTTCAGCTGGTGAAGTAGCCGCTTCAGACTTCATTCAAATCACAGAACAAAACCACACTGCCGACGATATTAGCTTGACCATCAAAGATTGCGCCGAAGTAGACGAAGTGGACGGAGCCAAGCCCCCAGGCAGCAACCAACGCTTTGTAAGCTGCAATCTCACTATAGAAGCCCTGACAAGTGGTTTAGACACCCAAGAATCCCTAGCCATCACAGAACAATCCTGGTCTGTTTCAGCGGCGGGGTGGCTCCCATTCCAAACCATACACACCAACACCTTAGAACCCGGCGACGTGCTTAACCTGACCGTCTTCGGGGTCGTCAATCAGTCATCTGAACTGGCAAGCGCAAGCCAGCCGGTTTTGATGTGGCAGCGAGCTGATGCCACATATTTGTTTACTTTATCCGTTTCAGAATAGCGGGTAGGTCTAGCACCTATCCGCAAGGAGGCAAACACATGCCAGATTTTGATTTCGCAACATTGGGTTACGCATTAGCCGGGTTATCCCTGGGGCTTATCGGGGCGCTCATGGCCGGAACCGTCCTGTTCCCCGAAATGGCCGAAAAAGCCAAACGTACCTGGCTTCCAACTGTTATCACCGGCGTCATTTTGATTGGCGTGGCTGGCTTTTTACTGGGCGCTCTTGGCGGCGGTTAACCAGCCACAGAACAGAAACAAAAAGAATTAGAGAGGATGCAGATAGGAGGGACAGCTCCTTTCCTATCTGCATCAAGGAGGTAGACAAATGAGCAACGAAGCCAAACAAACCACAATGGAAACCATCACCTACGAATGGCCGCCCCACGTCGGCCAATATGAAGCCAGGATTTTAGGCTTCTCCATCATGGAAGCCATCATCGCCGTCATGGGCTTCCTCATCATCATGGCAACAACGGCCAATCTTCTACTTGGCTTAATCGTAGGCGTGTTGGCGCTGCTCTTTGTACGCAAATTTGAGCGACTAGGCGGCGTATCGATACCGCCCTACATCTACCACCGGCTGTATGCCACCTACAGCAAAGAGATGATGGAACTACCGCTCATCACCACCCATTCACATGAGGGCGTTGTCGAAATCGAAGATTGGGAGGGCGGCACGGTAGCCGTCATCGAATAATGACCATCTTACAGCTTATTCCCTACGACATTCTGACAGCAGACCCGGCCAGAATCATGGCTCCGCTTGGCTTCTTTGCCGGTATGCCCCGACTCACCGAAGGCGCTCCCACAGCCCGGCTGTTGATGGTGGCGGATAACCTCAGCCAAGAGCATGTTATCAACGGCTTTCATCAAGTGGCCGTGCCAGCCTCCGAGCTGCCGCCCACCATGCGCTGGTATAAATCTCTGTACGAAGACTTCTTACGCCAGACCGTGCAAACCACCCGCTACATGAAACTGTATCTCATCATGCGTTCCCGCCTCGATGATCAATCCCTTATCCGCCTTCTCAGCACCTACGGCGTGCGTTCAGAACCGCTTAACGAACCAATCCCGCTCCCGTTCCAAATTGGTGACCCAGATTGGAACCGCGTCCATGCCGACGGCCAAACCTACGCCGTCATCCGCAGCAAACTACAGCAAACAGGCGCAGCCCACCCACGCATGTTACACCGCATGTTTGCCCTGGACTTTCCCGTTTGGGCGGCATTAGACATCTTCACCTATACCACCGGCAGCGCCATGAAAATGCTGCAACAAAAGCAAATCTCAGCCCTCTATGAGCGGGGCATCGGTCAAGCCGCCGACGATGCCGCCAATGTTACCAGCACCGTCAAAGGACTCCGCTATGAACTGAACCGGGTGGGGGCAGCACTGCATACCATTCGCTTCTCTGTCGTGGTTGGCGCGTCTAATCCTGGCCTGTTGAACCAACGATTAGAAATGGTACGAGGCACCACCGGCATAGAAATGGAAGGCTGGGAAAGCAACGCCGGCCACATGAAAAAGATATTTAGTGCAGAGCCGCCCACAGATACCGATGGCGCCATTATCACCAGCACCGGCTTAAGTGTCCTCACCGGCTCGGCACTCAGCTACCGCAGAAGAACCAACACCACCGGCGCTTTAGCAGGCGTAGACCAGAATCAGGCTCCGGTTGTCATTAACATCTTCGACGACAAAAATCCCTCCTACAATGTCGTCATCTTAGGCCAAACAGGAGCCGGGAAAACCTTCGCCACGCTCTTGCTCATGCTGCGTCATCTGCTCATGGGCGTGCGTCTCATCGTCATTGACCCCCAAGGAAACATAGACCTGAACTTTCTGGGCGATGACGTGTATCACAAATCTGTGCTAGGCACGTCGGCGGCGTCCATCAACATTCTCGACATCGTGCATGATGAAATCGCCAACCAGGTCGAAGGCGTCATGGCAATCTTCATGATGTTAGGCATTTCCACCGGCAGCATTATCCAACGGGCTATCTTAGATGAGGTCTTGGTAGACATCTATCAGCCGCTGTGGGATAGAATCGACGACCATACCGACGTACCCGAGCTAGGAGCCGTCAAACAGAGACTAGAACAAATCTCAGCCGATCACGGCCGTTCTGACCAAATCCGGTCTGAAGCTGGCTTACTCGCCTACACTTTAGCCCCTTACGTCACCGGTTCCCGCTCTGCGCTCTTTGGTCGGCAAACCACCGTAGACTTTTCCCTCGACCATCCTGTCACCGTCTTTGACATTTCCAGTCTGCCCAAAGCCAAAGGCAAGGACAGTAACCTGAGAGCGGCCTTGCTCTCTATCCTGGTAGCTGACATTAACCAGGCCATCCGCAACAAACGACGCCGGGGCGACAAAGTACCCATTCTCTTTTTCGTGGATGAAATGGGCATACTCATGCGGGAGCCAGTCATTGCGTCCTATATCTCTGAAGAATACAAGACCGCTCGTTCCCGGCGGGTGGGCATGATAGTAGCCGACCAAGACTTACACAGCTTTCTGGGACCAGCCGACGAATCCGGGCTGCATCATGGCGTGCCTATGCTGGCAAATAGTGCCTTTCAGTTCATCTTCCTGCAACAAAGCGGACAGAAAGCCATCGTCCGCGAACATTTCCCCGACATCCCCGAAGCCATGATTTCCAAGCTGCCCCTTATGTCTCAAGGTACATGTATCGCCAAACTGCCCGACGATTTACTACAGATTGCGATTACGGCCTCACCCTTTGAACAAGCCGTGCTTTCTAGTCGGCTCCAAGACAAGGAACGGGCGCAAAAGCTCATGGCGCAGATGGTCAAGGAAACGTTTGAGACGCCCATCAGACAAAACGGAAACGGACGCCAGCCTACAAGCGAGGATATACCCATTGCTTTGTAACAGATACAGCGACCGGCGCCGACGGCCGTAAGCCGATCCAGCTCCCCTGAAGGTAAATCCGTTACAGAAAACACCCGAACGTGTGACAGATATTGATGCCGGCAGCTGCGCCAGGTTCCTTATCTGTGACAGAAGGACATACAGAAATGAATAAACATGACGTAATCAGCAACGCCATAGAAGCGATCCCGCAATGGCTCCAATTCCTAGATGACAAAGAAGCCGAACAGACCGCCATTTTAGCGGAAATCCAACAACAGCAAGCGGGTGCGCTTCTAGAAGTCGAAAGCGATCCCTTATATATAGAAGAAGGTAACGAAGAAACGGCCGTTTCCCCGTTGGCTTGGCTAGATGATGATGCACCCCCGCCAACGGGTGAACCACAAGCACCTATTGAGTCAGAAATCAAAGACATCGACGCTTCGGCAAAGCTAAGTGACGACGAAGCGGAAACCGAAGCAGAAGCGCCGCCCTGGGGCGATTAGGAGCCGTTCTCATGGTTGTTAGGCTTAGATTTTTGCGTTGGGTGGTCAAATATGGTCGTTTTTGGGCGCTCATTTACGTTCTCTCACTCGTTTTGGTTTTTATTTCACCAATTCTGAGGATAGATCGGGACTTAGAAGACCTCTTAACGGCCGTTTTCGTAGATTACTCTCAAATCTGGCTCTATGGCATTCCTTTGTCCTTCCTACTGGCCGTTGCCGGTTGGTTTCTGATGGCACTGCTTAGACAGTCGTGGATCAATTACCGCATTGGGCGACGTGGCTCTATCCGGCTGGTGCTGCCCCGCGTCGATGCCAAAACCAACCCCAAAGATGCTGTTCAATTCTGGAATCAAGTCAGTGATTTAATCCCCAAACACCAACACGTCACCTTTGAGCTTGCCGGTTCCACATTAGGCGTCAATTTCGCTTTAGGTGCAGATAAAGGAGCCAATCGCGCTCTAGTCATGCAAGCAATGGCAGATTGGCCGGGAACGCAATCCAAGCTAGTCGAAAAGCCAGAAGACGATCCCCTTTATATCCCTGATGGGCAGAAAGCCGTACAGATTGTGCTACGGCCAAAGTTTAGCGGGAAATCTATCACAACGGCCGTTAGTGACGTGCTGGCCGCGCCACTGGTTGAGATTGCACGAATGCCGGAAGGAGTTAAAGGCGGCATTCTGGTGCTGGTTCGGGGTGATAACCAAACCAAAAAGAAGCTAGGCGCAGAAGCGGCTAAAGAGACAGCACAGAAAACAACAGGTAAGAGCCTAGAGCAAAAGCGCAGTATCAAAGCCGCTGACAGCCGCGCCCAACACATTTTTTTAGAGGTTCGCGTAATCATTTGGGCAGCAGCCAATACCACATCGATGGCGCAGAGCGTCGCCCGGTCATTGGCGCGGTCGGTCAAGGCTCAATATGAAGCGACCAATCCCCTAGAGCAAGTTGCAGAAACCGAAAAGCCGCCATGCCGGTCATTTCCGCTGTTCGCTGGCCGTCCCTGGACAGATACAGAATTAGCCACATTAGCCCATCTGGAAGGGGAACCGGGAGCCGCGATTGCGCCACAGTTGGCAACGGCTCCGGCGCGACCGCTGCCACCGTCGCCAGATTGCCGCATACCAAAAGAAGCAGCCACCGTATTACACCTGGCCGGGACAGGAAAAGAATCATGATAGACATCCGAAAAAGAAACAAGCAAACTCCGCTAGAAATACCGGCCATTGCAGAACGGCAAAAATGGATTGTGTTAGGCCACTACATTGATACCTGGGGCAAGATTGTAGAGGTTGGTTTGCCCATGACAGACCTTAAAGTCCACACCTCTGTCATCGGCACCACCGGTTCCGGTAAATCGACATTACTACGCAATTTAGCCTTACAAGCCTTCATGCACGGGGCATCTGTCATCGTGATAGAGCCACATGGCGATCTCATTTTAGATAGAGATGAGGGCATTCTCGCAGCCATCCCCCAAAGCAAATTAAATCGTGTAACTGTTGTGGATTTAAATTCAGCATGGCCGCCACAAATCAATATGGCAGCGGCTGGCTTGAATGCGGGGCGCTCTGCCGCCGTTGCTACGGCCATGAATTGCATTCGTGTGGTGGAAGATGCCAGTTGGACGGGAGCCGTGCGTATGCGCGAAATCTTAGAACATGCGCTGCATCTTCTCTTGGCCGTTCACGGTACACAAGCGGGTATGCTGCATCTACAAAAGTTCTTGTTAGATGACGGCTACAGGCGCGGTGTCATTCGTGCCGCTTCTGATTTAGTGGGTGAAAGCCGGGATCATTGGCAGCGGCTAGATGAGTCATTCGCAGACCGAAAAGACGGCGGCTCAGAGATTTTAGAAGTGCCTTTGCGCCGTGTTGGCGGCTTCCTCAGAGACGAAAGATTTAGGCGTTCTTTATCACTTCCGGTTCTCAGTAACCATACCTCACTCAACATGTCAAAACTGATGAACAAGCCCGGCCAAATGATTCTCGTGCCGTTGCAAGCCTCAGAATTGGGCAAAGATGCCAAGCGCGTTTTTGGCACGTTATTTATGCAGCTTGTGACCAACGCCTTTATGGCTCGGGCTTCGCAAGAGCGCGAACAGCGCCAACAAACCTTAGTCATCGTTGATGAGTTTGCCGATCTCGCAGGCGGCGACGTGGGCGAACTTGTCAACCGACTTTTGGCCGAAGCGCGGAAGTTTGGCGCGTCCGTTGTGTTGGCTACACAAGCCCTTCACCAATTGCCCAAAGACGTAAAAGCAGAAGTCAAAAGCAACACCAATAACAAGATCGTTTTGAACGTTTCCAGTCCCGATGATGCCAAAGAAGCGGCGGTCAATTTAGCCCACAAAGACATCACGGCGCAGGATGTTATGGACGTGGCAAAGTGGCATGGGTATGCGCGGGTGATGGTCAACAAAGCCGCGCAGCCAGCGTTCTATTTTAAGGCGTTGGCTCCACTCAATTTCTCGCAATTGTCGGGCTTTAGTTTTGAGCGTTGGGAAGATTGGGAACGGCCGTTATCTGGCATGAAGTTTCTCAACAACTTGCACAGCATGGAGCCAGAAGAAGCAATCCGTGAATTGGTGCGGACGGCTCCCGATACCTTCCAGAAGTCAATCCAATGGCAAGCAAAAGCGGGGCAGCATGCGGCGCGGCAACTGTTAGCCAATCCTGACTTGGAACCCGATCCGGTGCAGCGTGCTTTGAAAATTAGCCGCGCCCAATATGGCTTGCCCTGGTGGTTTTATGAAGCGTATTACCGCCGTTTGCGGTTCCTGTAGCGGGGTGGCGTTTAGCTGGCTCTAGACTGGCCTCAGGTTGGCTCTAGGTTGGCCCTAGACTGACGAAAGCTGTCAGCCCAGAAGGGTCTTTACCTCTAGCAAAGATTCCTGACCTTCTACAGAAAAAACCATTTTTATCTACAGAAAAGGACTAAAAAAATGCCTTTTTCAGCAACAAAAATAAAATATTCATCATTAGGTAGAAGACCTGTCCGTCTACCAATTACACCAAAAGAAGCGAAAGCTACCGCAGCTAGAATTCTGAGAAACAATACCTTATCATCCTCTGCCAACCAGACGATTTCCGCTCTGACAACAACCGGAGTTCTGACAACAATACAATTACAATCATTAGTCCAAATCAGTAAACGTTCCCTCAACAGGTATCATCAACAGCACTTAATAGACACCCTCATTGCCCCCGAATTATTAGAAAGATTTCAACTCCCATCAGCAAAAACAAGCCGTGTTCAACTCCATACCTTAGGCGCTGTTGGCCTCGCCATTGCAGAACATAGAGGGCAATTAGCAGCCTCTTATACGGGCTATGGAACCCATCAAATTGTCCATGATGTGCTATGTAATCAGGTTGCAATCAACCTCATACAGCATGCAAAAAACAATGGCTATCAAGTTGATTGGTACGGCAAATATGAAGCCCGTGTTTATGGCAAAGATGCTGGAAAAACCAAATGTGTTTTAGAGCCTGATGTGCTGCTCGTATTCACAAAACCGAATCAGCCCAAGCGTGCATTCATCATCGAATACCATAATGAAGATCACCGAAATAGAACGCAAGACAAAGTAGAACGCTATGAGCGTGAAGCCAGAAATCAGTATTGGCGTGAGACGTGGCCGCTAGATGAATTCCCCATTGTGCTTGCTGCATTCACACATAAAGCCGTTGCCGATGGCTATACCGAAGCCGTGGCTGATGCGCGTGGCCGTGGCCTTTGTTGTCGGTTTTTGGGGAAACAATTTGCAGTAGCAGATCCAAGCCCGGCGCAATGGTGGGACTTTGATGGTAAACGCTTGGAAGGCATTTTTTAGGCTCCTGGTAAATGATAATGCCATTTATCACTTACTAGAATCCGAGACAACTTTTTGTGATTTTAGCGAATTTGTCGCCGTTGGCTTGGTGTCAATGGCAATGGAGAAATGACTATGTTCATACCAAAAAAGAAAGCAACGCAGCCCAAGAAAAAGACATATCAGGTTGTAGCTGTCGTGGAATCGCGGCGCTGCCCGAAGCATGGCGCGGCGTTGGTCTCTGAAGCCATTGAAGGCAAAGACGGACAGTTAACGGTTCCCATGTATCGCGGTCGCAAAGTTTTGCACTGCCCATTTTGCAACGTGTGAGCCATGACTGATTTAGCAACCATCTTAAGTTCTTTAACCTCATCCGGCCAACGCTTAGAAACTGGCCTTGCACTCCGCATCAAAGCCTTTCACTGTAGCAACTAGAAATCCCTAAGGAGGTGGTGTTTAGCGAATAGTTTTTAGGTGAGTAGGTCTTAGAAAAAGCGGCTGTCTCCCGGCAAATTCAAATGTCCCGATATGTCAATGCCGGGGACAGCCAAAGTGTATGAATCAATCTTACCAGAATATGAATAGGAGTGAACCTTATGAAACGTAGTCAAATTATTGCAATTGCTATCTTAGTGTCAGCGGGTGGCCTTTTGGCTGGTGCTTACCTGGGCATGTTGGATGTCCCTGTCGAATATGTTTACATCGGCCTGGCTGTTCTTGTCGTCGGCCTGGGTGTTGGTCAAGCGCTCAAGAAAAGCGATGTGGTCTATCTGGTTGGTGTCCTGGTCTTTGCCGGGGTTGTGTTGGTGCTGGCATATACAAACAATCTACCGTTCGGTATCGTGTCCACTGCGGAGTACGCTATTGTTGGCGGCTTGGCACTGGCGACTGGCATAGGCACGGGGCGCGTTATTTAAGCACCTGAAAAATTTGACCGTGTGTGAGGTGTTTGTTGTGGTGCGAATACCTCGCACACATGTTTTATTGATCTCTGATCATGTAGACAAAACAGGATTGATCTTGTATCATTGTCAGAATTGTTGTAATCATTCAACATTTAGGGCTGTTTGGCAATCGGAGGGTATCACCACGCGGGTCTTTACTCTCCCCCCTAGAAAACCAAAAAGCTGCCCGTTGGCAGCTTCGGCATTGAACTTAATATTTGCGTTAATTTTGGTGATTAGACACCCCCAAAATAACACAAATAGTGAGAATAGTCAATGCTGTGTCAATTTTCAGGTGACGACATGGCATCTTTTGCTTTAAAGCAAGCAAATTCACGCTTGCTTAGGCGACGCGCACAACTGAAAGCCAGTCGTGGTACTGGTGTTCACCGCGTTTCCGACTCTGCTCCGATTGCAGAGTCATTACCAGAAATGCAGGAACAGAGCCACGACTTAACGAACGCGCAAAAGACGCTGGCGGCTTATCGTCGGCGTGATGGTGTCGATCTACCTCTTCCCCCGGCTCCGAAAGCTTCCCCCAAACATACACAACTAAATAGCACATGTTTAACAAACGTGTCACCTGCTGCCACTTTGAGCCAAAACGCTTTGCCGCTGCATGACTCAACCGTGCGCCACTACCCGACGTTGGGTGTGGCTGCGCTTGAAGCGGAACAGGTTCCCCATTATCGCGTCTGGCTGCTCTGTCATCACCTGGATATGGCTGGGCGCGGCTGGCTGGAAGTGGATCACGTCCGCCAACTGTTAACGGGTCAAGACTCAGTTATGCGCGTTTGTGGCTGGCGACGGCTGCGCCAAATCTTGGGAAGTGGTCATGATCGTTTTTGGAAATGGGATAAGCAAAACGGCCGTTTATGGCTCTTTGGCGCGGTGCGGGTGGCTGCTGGTTTGGCCGTGTCGCGGCTGTCGGGCTTGCCGGTGGCGCTGCCGGTGTCGGTGGCCGCTGCTGCCATTGGGGAGTTTAAGGCGCATTTGTATGGCGCTTGGCACAGTGGCCGCAGAAAGTCTAATCCTATCACCAGACGGGAACAAGAGACGACTACAGGCGTACCAGAGCGCACCCAACGCGCCTACTGCAAAACAGCAAACGTGGTATGTAAACGGAACATCGCCATAGGCGAATCTAGCACAGAGGAGGCGTTTAAGAAGAATGCTTGGCGGTATGGTCAAGTCTTTGAATTTGTAGACCATCACGGACAGCATGGGCAAGTTGGCCGGGCTTATATTGCCTGGCAGATGCCAAACAGTTACACAGGCACCCACCAGAAGACTGCTAAAGGTAGAATGCGGAAAATCAACAGGAAGTTGAAAGACCTTGTGACATTAGGGGCGCAGGGGAACAGCGGCGGGAATGTTGATAAACTGTATTATGCCAATGGCGGCGAGGCTGGGCGTGCTTTTAACCGGAATGCAGACAAAGATGCGTATTGGCCGCTGCATGTTTCGGGGCAGCGGCGGCAAGCGGATCTCTGGTCTGTCTTTTTTGTGGAATAGGGTCGGAAATTTTTTGCCGCCATTATTAGGGGTTGTTTTTATGCGCTTGTTATTTCCGTTACGATCCGCCTGCGCGTACTCCAAAAATCGATAAACTGGCTGCTGCTTTCATTGAACTGCCCTCACCAATTGAGACATCCCCTAATGAAGCGGTGCTTCATCAAGGTTTGTCGCTTAGAAACACAGCAAAAGAAACAGGCGTCAGTGTCAATACTGTACGGAAAGTAAAAGCAGCTTTACAGGAGCTAGAAGTATGAGTGAACTAGCAAGCAGTCCCAAAACGGCCGTTACCCATACTGAGCCAGGCCGAAGCGCCGCCCCCACTGCCAACGTCTCCGCCCTGGTTTCCACCGCCCCCGACTTCACACTGCCTCTCGGTACATTAGTCAACAACGCCGTCAACGCCGCCAGCCAGTCGAAGCATACCCGCCGCGCCTACCGGCAAAGCATCGGCCAATTTTTCATGTACCTGTCCGCCGCCCTGGACATCTCCCCTGCCCTGGCCGAAGCCAGCAAAGAGGGGCGATCAACCGTATGGGCGTATCGTGGCACGGCTGAAATTGTGCCGCATATCTCGCCTAGTTTGCTGGATGGTTTCCGCTCCTGGCTTATCGAAAACGGCGCTTCCATCAATGCAATGGAATCCCGCTACTCAGCGGTAAAAACCTTCTTGAGCGTCTGCTATCGTGATGGCTATCTCACCGACGAACAAGCGCGGCGTATGCACGTGCAATCCTTCCGGCCAAAGCTGAAACGGGACAAGAAACCAGTGGGACGGCGGCTTTCGCGGGAAGAAGTACGGCGGCTGCGGGATGAAGTGGACATCGACACGCTAAAGGGCAAGCGGGATATAGCGATTCTTGATTGTATGCTGTTCGCGGGGCTGAGAGCGGAAGAAGTGGCAGGATTGAAGGTGGATAATATCAGGCAGGAAAACGGCCGTTATTGGTTAACCTTCACCGGCAAGGGCAACAAAACACGCCGACTGAAGATGCCAGATACGCTTTATCAATCGCTATCGGCCTGGCTCCTGGTTGCGGGGAAAACAGAAGATGATGCTCTCATCTTTGAGGGTGTGAGCAGACACGGGTATCTATCTGGCTATGCCATCTACGCCACGACTGCCAGCCGCATTGTCACAGAATACGGTGCGGCGGCTGGCTTGGCTCCGGCGCTGGGTTCTAACCGGTTATCGGCACATGATTTGAGACGGACGGCAGCGCGGAATGCTCATGATAACGGGGCGTCTTTGTTGCAGGTTCAGAAGTTGCTAGGTCATGCCGATCCCAAGACGACGGCTTTGTACATTGGCCTGGATGAAGATGATAACGACA